>Ga0302191_10000007_pt1 | contig 235958 bp, 223 predicted proteins | sample II_Bog_E3_1_FD_198775 | JGI IMG/M metagenome (GOLD analysis project Ga0302191, IMG submission 198775) | Peat permafrost microbial communities from Stordalen Mire near Abisko, Sweden - II_Bog_E3_1 | ecosystem: Environmental > Terrestrial > Soil > Wetlands > Peat | place: Sweden: Abisko...
TAATAGAAGGTATTTGGGCCAAAAGCTCTTTGACCATTTATTAGTTGCAGCAGTAGAGAAGCCATGGTACACCCTTAGGTAGGCAAACGGATAGTCATTAATTCTTATTAATACAGCGGCATAGTCTGTGAGACACGTCTTCTGATGTCCTCCAGTTCGCCTTTGGGAATGGCATTAATGAGTTTTCGAGTATATTCCCGTTGTGGATTATTGTATATCTCATCAGATGGGCCCATTTCTTCGACTTTGCCTTTATTCATCACGACCATACGGTCACTCATAAACTTGACCACCGATAGATCATGTGATATGAAGATATAAGTAAACTTAAACTCCTCACGCAGCTGTATCAGCAGGTTCAGTACTTGTGCCTGTACGGACACATCGAGTGCAGATACCGACTCATCGCAGATTATAAATCTTGGATTGAGGGATAGCGCACGGGCTATACATATCCGCTGGCGCTGACCACCTGAGAACTCATGCGGATAGCGATGAAAATGTTCCGGCTTCATGTTGACCTTAGATAGCAGGTCCATCACCCGTTCTTTACGCACTTTTTCATTGTCAAATACTCCATGCACCGCCATTGGCTCCAGTATTGCATTTCCAATGGTCATGCGGGGGTTGAGGGACGAATAGGGGTCCTGAAAGATGATCTGCATATGGCGGCGAAGGTCTTTTAGTTCATCTGGCGGCAGGTCGAGTACATTTCGCCCATCGAATATCACCTCGCCATCAGTAGCAGGAGCCAGTCTGAGCAGTGTGCGTCCAAGTGTGGTCTTGCCGCAACCGGATTCTCCCACCAGACCTAGCGTTTCACCCTCCTGTACATTGAAGGAGACATCATCAACTGCTTTGACCCATTCGATGGGTTTGCCAAAAAAATTACGCTTTGACGGGAACCAGGTTTTAAGGTTCTTTATCTCCAGCAGCGGTTTGCCGCTCATTAGTCTGTTTCGGCGGTCATCAGTTTCTGCTTTAGTGATGACATTGGCATCAATAGCTTCTTTAACCGTTGTTGGAAGTTCTATGATCTGTCCATTTTCCTCTTTCATAAAGTCCACTACCGTAGGCAGCTTCTTAAGTCTCAGCTCAAGGGGTGGCCGACATGCCAGCAGACTCTTGGTATACGGGTGCTTAGGGTCGCTGAATATATCAAGCACTGTGCCCTGCTCTACGATCTTGCCTTTGTACATTACTATCACATCATCAGCTATCTCGGCTATGACACCCAGGTCATGGGTGATAAAGATGACCGATGAGTCGATCTCGCTACGGAGCTGGTTCATCAGGTCGAGTATCGTGGCCTGTACGGTCACATCGAGCGCGGTAGTTGGCTCATCAGCTATCAGAATATTCGGATTACAGGACATAGCCATAGCTATCATGACACGCTGCTTCTGACCACCTGATAACTGATGCGGATAGGCATTCAGCACACGAAGAGGGTCAGGCAGTTTGACCTTCTCGAACATCTTCAGTGTGATCTCGCGAGCTTCGGCTTTTGTTTTCTTCTGATGGAGCGTGATCGCCTCCACTACCTGATCACCGCACGTAAAAACTGGATTCAGCGACGTCATCGGTTCCTGGAATATCATCGCTATTTCATTGCCCCGGTACTGACGCATTTCTTCTTCTGAGAGTTTGACCAGGTCTATTTGCCTGCCGTCTTTGGTGTGGTATATGATCTGTCCGCTGGCTATGCGACCGGGTGGGCTTGGTATCAGGCGAAGGATAGATAAAGATGTCACTGACTTGCCCGAACCGGATTCGCCGACTATACCTACTGTCTCACCTCTATACAGGTTAAAACTAATATTATCGACAGCCCTGACGACACCCTCTTCAGTATTAAATTCGGTTACGAGGTTCTTCACCTCCAGCAGCAACTTCTTTTCCATGCTTGATTTTGATTTCAGATGGCTAAAAATAGGATTAATTCCATTTACTGCAATAGCTAATTCTAAAACAGCTATTGGTATCAGATCTGGTTTGAAGAGATTGGTTGGGAAGAGGTTTTATAAACACTACATTCGCATTGATGAAGGCCTCCTATCAACAATATCAGCTTAAATTCAAAAAACCTGTACTCACCTCAAGGGGTGCTATGCCCAATAAGAATGGCTACTATATCATTATCGAAAATGAAGGAATCAAAGGAATAGGAGAATGCAGCTATATTGAGGGTTTGAGCATTGACCGGCTTGATTCATTTGAAGATGAACTAAAAAAGGCATGCACCGACATTGATGAAATTGCTGAGAAATATTACGCTGATGGTGCTTTGCCAGAACATCTCATCGGTCACTATCCTTCGCTGGCATTCGGTTTGGAGACGGCACTCCTCGACATGGAAAACGGCGGCAAGCATGAGATCATAAAGGACTCAGCCTTTTATAAAGGCACACAGAACATCCCGATCAATGGGCTCATATGGATGGGCAGCGATGATTTCATGCAGCGGCAGATAGAGCAGAAACTGGCTGATGGTTTCCGCTGTATCAAGATCAAAGTAGGGGCGATTGATTTCAAGGAAGAGTGCCGGTTGATCGAAAACATTCGAAAAAAATGCTCCCCCGCTCAGATCGAGATAAGGCTGGATGCCAATGGAGGCTTTACCGAGCAAAATGTCCGCGGACGTTTAAGTATCCTTTCACAATATACTATTCACTCTATCGAACAGCCCGTAAAACCGCAACAATACTTGCTCATGCATCAGCTTTGTGCTGAGAATACGATTCCCATAGCCCTTGATGAGGAACTGATCGGCACTTATCAAGGTATTATGAAAGAGAAGCTCCTTGAGACCATCCGCCCTCAGTATATCATCATCAAACCAAGTCTGCTTGGTGGTTTCGCCTCCAGCAATGAATGGATACAAATAGCGGCTGGATTGGGTATAGGCTGGTGGGCTACTTCCGCATTGGAGAGCAATATTGGCTTGAATGCCATAGCCCAATGGGCGGCCTCGAAAAACACTCACATGGTTCAAGGCCTTGGCACCGGAGGCTTGTACGACAACAATATCATCTCCCCACTGTACATCGAAGCCGGGCATTTGAAATACAATGCAAATGGAAAATGGGGCGATGCAATATCATAAGAAAAGCTAATAGATACTACATTAGACAGTCAAATAGGCACCGTTGACATCAATCGCAAAATCTCCCTTTTCGTTTTCCCTATTTTGCTGTAAGTTCGCGTGCTATTTGCAGTAAAAAACCATGGATAAATACTCATATCTCAGCAATGCTACGCCCGAATATCTTGAAAATCTATACAGGGATTTCAAGAAAAGTCCTGAATCAGTAGACATTGAATTTCAAAAATTCTTTGAAGGTTTTGATTTCGCTACACTCAATTATAATGGGAAGTCCTCCGGCGTCTCAGCTGATGAGTTTAAGGTCTTTAGCCTGATCAATGCTTTCCGCCAAAAAGGGCATTTCAAATCAACAACCAATCCAATACGCCCTCGTCTGGACCGTCATCCCAATCTTGAACTGTCAGATTTCGGCCTCACAGACAAGGACCTTGACACTAAATTCAGCATAGGCTCTAAGATCGGTTTGCCTAATGCCACACTGCGTGAGATATGGGACCGCCTCCACAAAATATACTGTGGTACTATCGGTTTCGAATATGGCTATGTGAGGGTAAAGGAAGAAGTGGATTTCTTTCGGGATAAAATCGAAAAAAGCGATTCACTATTCAAATACGGAGTAGAAAAAAAAGAGCGTATCCTCCGCAAACTCAATCAGGCAGTTGTTTTTGAGAAGTTTCTCGGCACAAAATATATCGGACAGAAACGTTTCTCACTCGAAGGTGGAGAATCTACTATCCCGGCTTTTGATGCTATTATACATACTGGAGTGACGCTAGGTCTCGAAGAGATTGTGATTGGTATGGCACACCGTGGTAGGCTCAATATCCTCGCTAATATCATGGGCAAGACCTATGAAGAAATATTCAACGAGTTTCAGGGCACAGCGCTTTATGACCTATCACTTGGTGATGGCGATGTGAAATACCACCTGGGCTATTCACACCAATACCCTACAGATAGCAATAAATCAGTTTATCTGAAGTTGATACCAAATCCCTCTCACCTCGAGGCTGTAAACCCTGTAGTAGAAGGCTTCGTACGCGCCAAATCTGACGCTATATACAATTCGAATTATGATAAAATAATGCCTATCCTCGTTCACGGCGATGCCGCGGTAGCCGGCCAGGGTATTATCTATGAAGTGCTTCAAATGGCAAAACTTCATGGTTATTATACAGGTGGCACTTTGCACTTTGTGATTAACAATCAAATTGGTTTTACTACTGATTTCGAAGATGGTCGCTCATCGGATTATTGCAGCTCTATTGCAGCTACTATTGAGGCTCCAGTGCTGCATGTCAATGGTGATGATGTAGAGGCAGTCGTATTTGCCTGTGAGCTTGCTACGGAATATCGTCAAAAATTCAACAAGGATGTATTCATCGATATGGTCTGCTACCGCAAATGGGGACATAATGAAAGCGATGAACCGAAGTTCACACAGCCGTTGATGTACAAACTCATCGATGCACACTCCAATCCGCGCGACATCTATATACAAAAGCTAGAGGCAGAAGCTACCATCACAGATGAGATGGCCAAAAGACTGGAGAAAGAATTCTGGGCTGACCTGCAGGCTAAACTAGATGCAGTAAAAGAGAACCCACTCCCCTATCAGCCCCAACCTACTGAAATAGCCTGGGAAAAATTACGCAACGCGACTCCGGCAGACTTTCTAAAATCCCCGGTGACTGCTATCAGTGAGGAGAACAAACAAAAACTCGTCGACGCACTCTGCACTATACCTGCAGATTTCACACCATTGAGGCAGGTGCAAAAACACATTGAGGACAGGCGAGATAAAATGGTCACTAATAAGATCATCGATTGGGCTGCAGCTGAGCTAATGGCATATGGTAGCATACTCCTCGACGGCAAAAATGTCCGTCTCAGTGGTGAAGATGTTAAACGCGGTACATTCACTCATCGCCATGCGGTCATCACAGATGTGAATACAGAGGCAGAATACAATCGCTTATCTCCTGCCGAGAATAACAGCTATTTCTTTATATACAACTCCAACCTCAGTGAATATGGGGTTTTAGGCTTTGAGTATGGATACTCTATTACGCAGCCTGATGCGCTGGTACTATGGGAGGCTCAGTATGGTGACTTCAGCAATGGTGCGCAGATCATCACAGACCAGTTCATAGCATCCGGTGAAACTAAATGGCAGCGTAAGAGCGGTGTCGTAATGCTATTGCCACACGGCTACGAAGGCGAAGGCCCGGAGCATTCATCAGCTCGTTTGGAAAGGTACCTTCAGCTTTGTGCTGAACTCAATATGGTGGTAGTAAATATCACCGACCCTGCTAATTACTTCCATGCTCTCAGAAGGCAACTGGCGTGGGAATTCCGCAAACCCCTTATCGTTATGAGCCCTAAGTCGTTGCTTCGTTTGCCTAAATGCATTTCCCCTATCGAAAACATCACTAAAGGTGGTTTCCGCGAGGTGATAGATGATGAAGCTATCAAGGAGGCAAAAAAAGTTCGACGCGTGTTACTCTGCACCGGCAAGATATACTACGAACTGCTCGACAAGCAGGAGAAAGATGGTGTGAAAGACATAGCTATAGTTCGTCTCGAACAGATATACCCTGTACCTGAAGCTCAGCTTCTGGAATTGACAAAAAAATATCCTAAGGCTGAATTCGTATGGGTACAAGAGGAGCCGAAGAATAATGGCGCTTGGACATTCCTGCTCAGCAGACTCTATGAGAAACTACCAATGAAAGTTATAGCAAGGAAAAACTCAGCATCTCCTGCGTCAGGATTTAAGAAGCAGCACGTCAAAGAGCAGGATGATATACTGAACAAAGCATTCGAATAAGAATATTTATCACGTCGGTAACTCAAATAATAAATGAAAGCATTACTGAAAAGGGTTTATAACTCAATTCCATTCAAAAAACAAATTTTCACTGCTTTGAAAACAGTGTATAGTCCCAGTGAGTCAGTTTATAAACACTTACATTTCCATGGTGTGATCGAAATGAAAGTGGACAAAAATGTTAAGTTCAAAATGAATCATTTCGGATTTCAAATAGAAAATGAAATATTTTGGAAAGGCTTAGATGGCGGATGGGAAAAAAATTCGGTAACCCTGTGGATCAAGTTGTCTAAAAATGCTAAAACAATAATTGATATAGGAGCTAATACCGGAATTTTTGCATTGATCGCTAAAACAGTACAACCTTCTGCCAAAGTATATGCTTTTGAACCAATCAAAAGAGTTCACAAAAAACTACATGAAAACATCTTACTTAATAACTATGATATCAAAAGCTACCCCTTAGCAGTTTCTAATAACAATGGGAAAGCTTATGTATACGATAATCCAGAGATCGAAAACGTGTATTCTGTCACAGTAAACAGCTATATGAATGCTGCCGATCTGGTCGGAAAGACTAAAACAGAGATCGACATCATAACTCTTGATTCATTTATCGAAGACAATCAAATAACTTCCATAGACCTTTTGAAAATTGATGTGGAGACCCACGAGGGAGAAGTAATGGAAGGGTTTATGAAGCACCTGCCTGTTTTCAAACCTACTTTTCTGATCGAGATATTAAGAAACGAAGTAGGTGAAAAAGTGCAGCACTGTCTGGAAGGGCTTGGCTATCTATTTTTTAATATAGACGAAAGCGGTGATATCGTAAAGGTTGATAAGATCACAAGACGGGGACATAACTATAATTACTTACTTTGTTCATCAGAAGTAGCAAAGCATTTGGGGCTGAAAATATGATTTTCTTATCCGTTTTGATAAAATGTATTTGTATTTTAAATTTATACTAATCAAATGACTGAACTAAAAATCCCCGCAGTAGCGGAATCCATTACCGAGGTAACATTGTCAAAATTTCTAGTGAAGGATGGAGACTATGTAGAACTCGACCAACCTATCTGTGAAGTAGAAACTGACAAGGCATCTCAGGAACTTCCTTCACCGGTGGCAGGTATAGTAAAACTCATAGCGCATGAAGATGATGACCTGAAGGTAGGTGCACTAGTAGCTACTATAGACGAGACCGCAGCAGCTCCGGCGAAGAGAGAAGCTCCAAAGGCCGAATCTGCCAAAGTAGAAGCTCCTAAAGTCGAACAAAAGAAGGTTGATGCCCCAAAAGCTGAAACCAAAGCCCCTGTGGCAGAAACTAAAACCAGCTATGCCATCGGTGTGGCGCCTCCCGCTGCACAGAAGATACTCGACGAAGGCGGCGTAGCCAATAAAGATGTCAAAGGTACAGGTGTCTCAGGACGTATCACTAAAGAAGATGCACTGAATGCGATCAAAAATAAAGCAAGTATTGGAAGCCCCAAGGCTTCTTTCTCTCGCGAAGAACGCATAGAAAAAATGAGCCGCCTTCGAAAAACTATCTCTGAGCGTCTTGTTATGTCTAAAAATACTACTGCCATGCTCACTACATTCAATGAAGTGGACATGACCAATCTCAATGCAATCCGTGCGAAATACGGCGAGGCTTTCAAAAAGAAATACGAGGTCAATCTTGGCATAATGAGTTTCTTTACAAAAGCAGTTTGTCTTTCCCTTGAGAAATTTCCGGCTGTGAATGCATACATTGACAATGGCAATTTCATTTACCACGATTTTGTAGATATATCTATCGCCGTATCTACTCCCAAAGGTCTCGTAGTACCTGTAGTGAAAAACGCAGAATCACTTTCACTGGCAGAGATCGAAAAGGCCATCAAGGCCCTTGCTATAAAAGGCCGTGACGGGGTATTATCAATGGAAGAAATGACAGGTGGGACATTCACCATATCTAATGGCGGAGTCTTTGGCTCACTCATGAGCACTCCTATCATCAACCCTCCACAATCAGCGATCCTTGGTATGCACAAGATACAGGACCGCCCGATGGCAATAGATGGAAAAGTAGAGATACGCCCAATGATGTACCTCGCACTGTCTTATGATCACCGCATCATAGATGGCAAGGAGTCAGTTAGTTTCCTTGTATCAGTCAAAGACTATCTGGAGAATCCTGCTAAGATGCTGCTAGGCGCAGATCCGATAGACCTGCTGTTAGAAATGTAAATTGATCTTTCAAATAAACTAAATCAAATGTCTACTTATAATGTTGTAGTGATAGGTTCCGGCCCCGGTGGCTATATAGCTGCTATTCGTTGTGCCCAGTTGGGTTTCAAGACCGCAATAGTTGAAAAATATGACGTACTCGGAGGGACCTGTACCAATGTAGGGTGCATTCCATCAAAGGCGCTACTCGATGCATCAGAGCATTATCATGATGCAGAAAAACGTTTTGCTGACTTCGGCATTAATACTACGGGACTTAGCGTGGATTTCAACCGCATGATAGCTCGTAAATCTGATGTAGTAAAGAAAAACACTGAAGGTATAGCTTTTCTGATGAAGAAAAACAAGATCGATGTGATTAATGGTATGGCTTCTTTCGTCACAAAAAACAAGATCGCCGTCACCAATTCAAAAGGGGAAAAGCAAGAGATAGAAACTGAGAAAACGATCATTGCTACAGGCTCAAAACCCACTGCATTGCCATTTCTGCCTATTGATAAAAAAAGGGTAATCACCTCTACCGAAGCACTTGAACTGAAAGAAATTCCCAAACAACTCGTCATCATAGGTGGTGGCATTATTGGATTGGAATTGGGCTCTGTCTATCATCGATTGGGATCGAAAGTCACGATCGTTGAGTTTCTCGACAAGATAGCTGCGACCATGGATGAGGATGTAAGCCGAGAACTCATGCGCCTACTCAAAAAAGACGGAATGGAGTTTATGCTCTCTACCAAAGTAAAAGGTCTAACGGTGAAAGGAAAAGAAGTGACCGTGACAGCCGATAATAAAAATGGGGGAGCCATTGAAATAAAAGGCGATTATTGTCTCGTAGCTGTAGGCCGCAGCCCTTATACCGAGGGTCTCGGGCTCGAAACTATAGGAGTAGCTATGGATGGTAAAAAGATAGCTGTAAATGATCATCTGGAAACTTCTATACCGGGTATCTTCGCTATAGGTGATGTAATACGCGGTGCTATGCTGGCCCACAAAGCTGAGGAAGAAGGCGTACTTGTAGCAGAATACATGGCCGGACAAAAGCCTCATATCAATTACAACACTATCCCCGGCGTATGCTATACATGGCCTGAGGCTGCATCTGTAGGTGCTACCGAACAGGACCTGAAGACAAAAGGCGCAGCATATAAAGTGGGAAAATTCCCATTTAGCGCTTTGGGCCGAGCAAGAGCCTCCGGCGATCTGAGTGGCTTCATAAAAGTGTTGGCCGATAAAGAAACAGATGAAATTCTCGGTGTACATATGGTAGGTGCACGTGCTGCCGACCTCATCATCGAGGGAGTGGTAGCTATGGAATACCGTGCATCTGCCGAAGATATCTCACGTATGAGCCACCCACACCCTACATATACAGAGGCATTCAAAGATGCATGCCTGATGGCGACTGACAACCGCCCCCTGAATATGTAACGAATGTGGCATGATTCACTATTGCATTTAATCATTTAGAAATATGACGATTGTCATTCATGACAATCACTGTAAATCGGTATATTTGTTATCATTAGATTATTACAAACAAACATATCAATCATGAAAATTCTCATAAGTATTGATGCAGGACAGGCTGCAGAACTCGTTCTAAAGGAAGCGAAAACCTTTTTGAAAGGATTCCCTGATGCTGAGGTTCATGTATTTACGGTGATAGATATGGCCTTGGTGGCCGTCGGCCATGATACCGATGAGACCATGATGATGAATACACTCCAACGTCAGGCCAACGAACTAGCAAGTATAGCAACCAAGATACTGGGTGATAATGCCTTTATCTTTTCCACAGAAGTGGGCTATCCGGTCGATGAAATACTCGAGAAAGCCAAATCTATATCATGCGACCTTCTGATAATGGGCACACACGGTCGTACAGGCTTTGATCATCTGCTCATAGGCAGCGTAGCCGAGAAAGTACTACGTCTGTCTGAATGCAATACCCTCATCATACCAATAAAAGGCAAGATCGAAAAAAAATAAATCGTTTAGTTAGCTCCTGCACTTGATATAAGCTTCTCTACTTCCTCAAGCTTCTGAAGGGATAGTCTCGATAGCAGTTTTGTTATTTCTATCTTCTTATCCCGCTTTCTGATTGAATTGAGCGGATGGTCATCCCTATTGTCCAATAGGTTGTCAGGAAACCACTCAAAAAGGTCATTCGGTGTACAGTTTAGTGCTATACATAACTTCTCTATGTGGTCAACTCGTATTTGAGTGACCTTAGAATTCTTGTACTTATGTGCTATGAATGGTACGAATCCATTCGTAACCAAGAATTTATAAGGTTGTTCAATCGACCTTGCCTTAAAAACACGACTCAAATTCATTACCAGCATACATCAAAGTTTAGCTTCAAAAGTGCAAACTCTATATTGTATCTCCGATACTGAATATTGACATTTGTGGATAAACACTCCCTAAGTTCAATGTCCACTATCGAAAAGCCAAATCATACATTCGAAATCTCAATCACCAACTACACAAATCCAAAGTACAACTACAAAAGTACAAAGTCTGCTTCTGCAAACTATAAAGCCCCTTAGAGCGGTATATTTAGATTTAATCCTGCACTGATATGGGATACTGAGAATAAAAGAACCAAGGCTTAGCAGATCACAGTCTTGCGTTTTTTGCCGATAGAACCCCTTGCCTCGATTTTCTTCATATAGTCTGGGATATATGGCACCTGACAGGCCGTGCCGCCCATATCGACCTCTATCTTACCCATCTTCTCCCCTGTTTTGATCGCCAGCTCAGTGAGAGATGTGATATATGCCCCTGAGGAGAGCACGAAACCATTCATCGTATAGCGAACCCTGTTAGGGGCTTTATGGATTTCCTTGCTCACCCGCTCTATGAGCTTCTTATATAGTTTGAGGTCGAGCTCGGCATCCGGTTTGATAGAGGCGATTGTGCCTAGTGTAGCCCATCCGGCGCAGGCGATGGTCTCCTTGTCAGATTCTATCCATTCGAGGGCCAGCTCATTGCCATATTTGCTCGCAGATGCCACCCAGGCGACAGGATATTCAATCAGCATGTACCAATAGGCTTTCTCCGCCCAGTGCTGTATGTCCTTTTTGGTCATCTTCTCCGGATCGGCTATCAGGCCCGCCAGGTACATCGCATCCGACACACCCGAGTCAAAGAGTTCCATCGACAGCTTATAGTCCTTCTTAACTTTCTTCTGAATCTTCTTCAGTTCCTCTACCTTCACGCCATAGAATGGCTCTCTGGCACCATGTTTTACCAGTACTTTTTTGATCGATTCACTGCCCAGTGATTTGAGTTGGGTGAGGATTTCTTTTGATGTCATATCTTTGATTTAGTTTTACAAATTTAAAATACATCTGTAAGTTCAAAACTCTTGCCATTGAAAGTCACTGTTTCGCCCATCTTTTTGCCTCTGATATAGTTTGACAATGGAGCCATTGGAGACAGCACTACTACTTTACGGCCTTCATGATCTATCGCTCCAAGCCCGGTAGCGATAAAATAGATGATCTCACCACAGATCACAACTGCGCCATTATTTATCTGGTCACAGAGCCTGTCCGCATCCATGCTTTGCAGCTTCATCATATCCTGCACGGCATCATCCATCTGGCCTGCACTTCGGTCTCGGTCTATCTGGCTCATAGCCCTGCCCGTCTCGTATTTATCACCTGCGGAGCTTTTTCCTTCGTTATTGGCAGACTCCTGTGCGGCCTCCATGGCTTGACGGGCTGTATCGACTCGCTTGCGTAGTATATCTACACAATGTGTCTTGAGCCTTTGTTTATATGATAACCTTTCCTCCGGAGATTTGAATTCCATTATCTTCTCTTTACTTAAACTGCAAATAGATCATCGCCACTCCCGCCACTGTCATCAGTACAAATGTCACTACCCCGAGTACATTTGATAGTATGCTATTGGTGAAATCACCCATGATCTTTTTGTTATTACAAATATGAAGGATGACCGCTATCAAAACAGGTGCTGTCAAGCCATAGAGGATAGCAGTATAGATCAGTGCATTGATCGGACTTATCCCTAGAAACTCCATAAACAAACCGATCAGCAGTGATACGATCAGAGTAATATAGAAGCCTTTTGCCTGGTTGAATGTCTTGTCCAGGCCCTCCTCCCATCCGAAGGTCTCCGCGAGCATATAGGATATACAGCCCGCCAGTACAGGCACTGCGAGAAACCCCGTACCAATCACACCGAGTGCAAAAAGCAAATATGTAAACTGTCCTGCCAGTGGCTCCAGCGCCTTGGCGGCCTGACCTACGGTATCAATCTGTCTGATGCCAGCTTTGAACAGTACAGCACCTGTCGTCACGATGATAAAGAACATGACCAGATTTGAGAAGAGCATGCCTATATTGACATCTATGCTCATGTTTGTCATCACCCTTTTGTCTACGACCAACTCCGTCTTATGCTGAGCTATATCCTCTGCCTCCATGGTGGCCTGCCAGAAAAACAAATAAGGTGAGATCGTAGTGCCGAGTATCGCTACCAGTATCGAGAAAAAAGCTTCATTGAACCGGATGGTGGGGACCACAGCGCTCCTGCATATCGCCAGCCAGTCTGCATGCACCATAAATGGCACGATGATATAAAGCAAGAGCGAGGCACAGAGCCATTTCAGAATGCTTGCGATCCGTTTGTATGGATACAAGATGATAACAAACATGAGGATCGCGGTAATGATGATGCTGAATGCAAATGTGGGTACCTGAGGAATGAGCAGATTGGCTACAGCACCCATGCCCTGTATGTCTGCGCCGATATTGAGCGTGATGGCTGGGAAACTAAACAACATCGTGATGTATAAAATAGACTTAGGGTAGTGCTGCTTTAGTGTGCCTGCGAGCCCTTGTTTCGTCACTATACCTATCCGTGCACACATCTCCTGCACACCAGCCATGAGCGGGAAGGTAAGCAGTGCTGTCCATAGTGTTGCAAAGCCAAAGCCGGCACCTGCCTGCGAATAAGTCGCTATGCCCGATGGATCATCATCACTCGCCCCGGTGATAAGGCCGGGACCTAGTACCATAATGAACTTCTTGAGTTTAGCAGTCGACTTAGTAAGGATATTCAAACTATAATATTAATCTGATCGGCAATGTAATACTATATAGCTGATGTCTTGCCCACATGTCAACAAGCTCAGGCATCATAGCCCATTACCCAAAAAAGTTTTGAAATTTCAAATACAAAGGAGTTTTACTATTGGCAGTCTTGGGTTGATAGGGACCAGTCAGCAATGAAAAGAACAGCACTCTTCTCCTGCTCTTTGCGCCTGTATGAGGAGACTGTCCTGCACGATGCCACATACGCCCGTCGTGAACTACCAGGTCACCTTTCTTTGCCACCACCAGCACTTCATTTTTATCTTTATCATTGAGCAAATAAAATTTTCCAAAAAAAACATTGAACATATTCTGCTTGTGCGTACCCGGTATCACCCTCAGGCCGCCATTCTCAGCCGATGAGTCGTCCAGATATATACCTGCTATGATCTGTCGTATAAATTTTCCTCCGTAAAAAAGATCACTGGCGGTATCTGTGTGCCAGCCGAGATGCCTGAAGGTGCTGCCTTCCACATTTAGGTAATGATTGATCGCGACACCGTCTCTTTCATCTTCATTGATACGGCTACCCGGCAGTAGAGACTTTAACGCGTGTATCCGTTCATCATTCAACAGGCCCTTGATCTGTGGACTATACCAACTGATGAAAGGCATCCGGTGAATGATCTTCCTTTTATTGATATCCCGTCCGTATTTGATCGGGATACCATTTACTGTTTTTATCTCCTTATCTATCCAGTCCTGCTGGACATCCTCCATAGAGCGGAGTATCCGGTCCACGCCGGGCACATCTATGAAATCCTCAAAATGGATAAAGCCGTTCTGATCAAAGAAATCAAGCTGCTCTCCGGTAAGGGCCTTGTCTAATTTGAATTTTTTATAGTTGACTGTGCTCATTGCTATATACTATACTTAGCCACTCCAAATATAAAGATTGTTGGGCGGAGTTGAAGGGTAGCAGCGTCACCTGTTTATCTCGACCAGTAAAACCCAGGCATCCAGTACAGCTTTGATGAAAGACAATGTCATAGCATGTACGATCCAATACAGGCCTGTATCATTACCCGTCAGAAGCATGCCTGCACCGATCAGATATGGCAGTATCGCCACCTGATTAAAAAGCAAATTGAAAATGTAGAGCCTTTTATATTGAGTTTCTTTATTGCGGAGTATCTGTATGTCCATCACTATCACTGTCACCCAAACGATAAAAGCTATCAGCATGATCTCTCTGCCATCTGTGGCTAACGACTGTTTAGGCACTAGCAAAAAGAGGGATACTATCAATATAGCAAGCAATAAAAGCAGGGAGATAAAAGCCCTGTTGGGCAAGGCGGCAATAGATAGTATCTTGGCCAGACTGATCGACACCCCTACGAATATTAACCCGGTCAGCGCTGCGGCCGCTCCAGCTGTTGCCACAAAGAAATTACTCCACATATCCATATCTTGCTCCTTTGATACAAATGTTGGAAATATTTCGAGAAAAATAAATCATGCACATTTTTTCACTTATGTATTATAAAAAATCCTTTTTTACCACCTTAACCCCCCTTTTTTGAAAAAAGTCAAGAATCTATAAATCAACAGATTGCACATCTATGGATTTATAATTTTAAATTAAAATATGCATAATTGATATCCAATTAACTTTAATAAGTTAGTAAATACAAATATAGCTATTTAAGGCTTGAAATCAAACACGAGAGAAACAATATGATAGCATAAAATTTAGTGCTTGTAATAATAACAAGCGTCTTTGCGAAGCATTTCCAACATAAAAAATAAACATGATAATGCTGAAGCAATCCCCGCCAGCATAAATGATGATATGCAGAGAACTGACTGTTATCGAGGTATGGCGTTGGAAACGCCTATGTAGTAGCATCCGCGTTACAAACGCGGACGAGACTGGGGAGACGAGGACTAGAGTGGGGCTAAAGGGAGGACAAAAAAGCTCGCTTTACCGGTTCGCTAAGCAATAACCATTCGTCAAGAATAATCATTGCACTTTTAAGCAACTTTACATTTCTTGAAGCATCCTGCTCATATCTTCCAGTAAACTTCCCTCCATGAAATAAATTATTTCGAATATCACGAATACTTTGAGAGAGTCTATTTATTTCGGGTTGATTATTAAAGATTCGATTCTGCCAAGCTATTTGTCCATCAATGTATTTTTGAATTCTGGGAGGATGAGCAAGAATATAGTTAACAGCATCGCTTAATTCTGTGTTCTTCTTTTTATTGAAATGAACTCTGATGTCACTTGTAAAAAGATCCCAATTTGCTTCTGCTTTATTTCCATTCCCATTTTTCAAATAATTTCTTGATGCCTTCAAAGCAAATTCGAATCGTGAAAAAACGACAAAAAAATTATGTGCGATTTCAAATCCATCTTGATCATAATTCTCCTTTATGGATTCCAAAAACTGTTTCCCTGTCATAGTATACTTTTTATATTTTATTACGTGAAATAAAATCCAAAACCCCTTGTAGCATAAGTTCTATCTGTCTTTGGTCATATTCGCCATATTTCCCATGTGCCGCACTATTTCTTAAGCCAAGCCATGCTAGAACACTCTTTTCTTCAAGTTTATTATAAACTTGAGCCTTAGTTAATTCTGAATTTAAGACATTTGCCTTAATAGGAATTTGCTTAACATCCTTAACACTTATAATAGGTATTGCATTTTTAGCGCATAGCTGTCTTAAATGTTCTTCCAAAACACTACCAATCATCACTGCTGCTGCATCTTTATAGCCTTGGCTTAATAAATGTTCGGCCATCTCAAGAAAGTCTGAAAATATATCTGCAGTAAGAATACCTTTTAAAGACAATATCCATCCACCTTCAATTTCTGCTTTAATTGAGTTAAGAATACCCTTTTGATATTCTAGGTTAATTATCCAGCCACCTCCTGCAACACCACGGGTAAACATGCTGTAATGAATATGATCATTACCAAATATCGATTCAATAAATGATAATGAGGATGAGACAAAATTTGCATCTACTAACCAGTCCTTTTTGTTGCCATGAGTTTGTATGTATTTAAGACTTTGGTCAGCTAATGATAGCAATTGATCTATTCTGGATATATATTTCTCTGTTAATTTCATTATAAATTTAAATATACAAAAAAGCCCCGAAGTCATTCAACTCAGGGGGCTTTGTATTCTGCATTAGTCTATTGTCTCAAGTCTAACGTCTCTTGTCTGGCACGATTACATCATACCACCCATGCCGCCCATGTCAGGCATTCCACCGCCGCCGTGGCTGTGTTCTTTCTTCTCAGGTTTGTCAGCTATCACCGCCTCTGTAGTGAGAAGCATAGCAGCTATAGATGCAGCATTCTCGAGAGCGATACGTGTCACCTTGGTAGGATCGATCACACCGGCTTTCTTCAGGTCTTCGTAGACATTGGTGCGGGCATTGTAGCCGAAGTCACCTTTGCCTTCTTTCACCTTCTGTACTACTACTGATCCTTCGACACCAGCATTCTCAGATATCTGGCGCAGAGGCTCCTCGATAGCACGGCGTACGATAGCGATACCGGTGGTCTCGTCATCATTGTCACCTTTCAGCTTGTCGATAGAGGCTTGTGCACGGATGTAGGCTGTACCACCACCGGCTACGATACCTTCCTGTACGGCGGCACGTGTAGCGTGTAGTGCGTCATCTACGCGGTCTTTCTTTTCTTTCATTTCCACTTCTGTAGGCGCTCCGATATAGAGTACTGCTACACCACCGCTAAGCTTAGCAAGGCGCTCTTGTAGTTTCTCTTTATCGTAGTCAGATGTGGTCTTCTCGATCTGAGATTTGATCTCATTGATGCGTGCTACGATGTTAGCTTTCTCACCTGTACCGTTTACGATAGTGGTGTTGTCCTTATCGATAGTTACTTTCTCGCAAGTACCGAGGTAGCTGAGGTCAGCGTTCTCCAGTTTGTATCCTTGCTCTTCGCTGATAGCGATGCCACCTGTCAGGGTTGCGATGTCTTTCAGCATTTCCTTGCGGCGGTCACCGAAGCCCGGAGCCTTGACAGCAGCGACTTTCAGTGTACCACGCAGTTTATTTACCACTAGTGTAGCGAGGGCGTTGCTGTCCACATCTTCAGCGATGATGAGCAGCGGGCGTCCTGCCTGTGCGGTCTTTTCGAGTACAGGAAGTATCTCCTGCAGGTTTGATATTTTCTTGTCAGTGATCAGGATGAACGGGTTCTCGAGTTCTACTTCCATGTTTTCGCTGTTGGTCACGAAGTATGGAGACAAATATCCACGGTCAAACTGCATACCTTCTACGATCTTCACTTCGGTAGATGTACCTTTGGCTTCTTCTACAGTGATCACACCTTCGTTGGTCACTTTCTCCATAGCCTCAGCGATCATCTTTCCGATCTCTACATCGCTATTGGCAGATATAGTAGCTACTTGCTCGATCTTCTTGATGTCTTTGCCTACTGTCTCAGATGCAGCCTTGAGGCTTGCTACGACAGCAGTGACAGCCTTGTCGATACCGCGTTTCAGGTCCATAGGATTAGCGCCTGATGCGAGGGCTTTCAGGCCCGGGCCGACGATAGCCTGTGCCAATACAGTAGCGGTAGTAGTACCGTCACCAGCCTGATCAGCGGTCTTAGATGCCACTTCTTTGGTCATCTGAGCGCCCATGTTTTCGATAGGATCTTCGAGTTCGATTTCTTTTGCTACGGTTACGCCGTCTTTGGTTATGATAGGAGCGCCAAATTTACGATCTATTACTACGTTGCGTCCTTTAGGGCCGAGGGTCACCTTGACGGTGTTGGCCAGTTTGTCTACACCTGCTTTGAGTTTATCGCGGGCATCGCCTTGGAAGAGGATTAATTTTGCCATATGTTGTTTTAGTTAATAATTAATAATGAATAATGAATAATTAGAATAGACCGGGACTATGACTTCGCAAAATCTGCCGCAATCAAAAATCCGATATCCGAAATTTATAAGATCGCGAAAATGTCAGATTCACGCATGATGAGGTATTCGGTGCCTTCGATGTTGATCTCAGTACCTGCGTATTTGCCATAAAGGATGGAGTCACCTACTTTTACGCTGGTCGGCTCGTCTTTTTTGCCGGGGCCAACTGCTACTACGGTGCCTTTTTGTGGTTTTTCTTTTGCGCTATCGGGGATAATGATACCGCCAGCTGTTTTGGTTTCAGCTTCTGCTGCTTTGATGATCACGCGATCTGCCAAAGGTTTGATTTTTACATCTGCCATAATTGTAATGAATTTTGATTTAATGATTGAAATTAGGGTCCGCAATCTAGTAAGCATATGTTATGCCAAGACAAATTATAGGCTTTTTTGGCAGAAAATCCGGCAGAAATTGATTATGTTATAAAATACGGGTGGACAAAATGGCAAATAAGCACCACTTACGGGGCTATAAGACTGGTCAACTACTGAGTAATGTTAAAAGTAAGTTTTGCACTGTCAAACGGGGAACTTATATTCAATACCTCGATCCCCGAAATGGAGGACGCTGATATTTTGCCAGTGCCGGAAACCGTGGCAGAGATCGTGCCTGTGCCCGTTGTTTCATACAACTGGCCGGATGTTAGTCCTCCAACACTTACATTGACATATGCCTGAGTGGCCGTGAGTCCAACGTTGACATAAACAGAGTCATTGACTGCAGTATATGTGCTATTGGCAGTCGGGGGCACGCCAAATATTATATTCAGTTCGCTGAATGTTGTGTTTACAGTGCTGGAATTTAGCACTGTTTTGGCACTAAGCGGATAATACACACCAGCCATGGGTGCCAGAGTAGTGCAGCTATCAGCCACATATGTGCTGCCCTTGAGGCTCCAAGAGCCGTTGTTTGAGGTATTGGCAGAGGCTGCGTCTTTGTGGCAGGAAGAGATTAGAATCCCTGTGGAGATCATGATACTCAAGATTATTCTTTTCATATGTATCTTATTATTTAAGTAGTAATGATTTCAAATATAAAAACTAAGGAATAGAATCAACATAATTCTTCACATCCTCCCCCAGTATCCGCGAATAAATCGCCGCCCCTGTCACATTGACATGATTGACATTGTAGAAATACATCGTACTGTCCCCCATCGGGATGTCAGAGTAGTTCCAATAGGGCACTTCATATTCTTTTGAAATGTTCAAAATAGAATCACGCACAGTGTTATAGTTTCGGACGATCAGTTTATAGTCCTTATAGAACGGTGCACAGATCAGGATGACCTTTATGCCATGCGCCTGAGCATCCTTGATAATGTCCCTGAGCATGTCAAACCCCTTTTGAGAATAAACCGCATCATAGGCCTTGATGACATGCCGCTGGCTCTCCCAGGTCATGGAGAATGGATGAAAGCCCCTGAGCATATCGACTAGCGGCAGTTCAGGTGACTCCGAGTGAATGATCAAGCCTTTCAGATTGGATATTTTATTGGGGTCTGGCTTGGAGTTGATGCGCTTGATACGATAGTAAAACTGCATGATACCTGTCTGATATTCATAATAGTACGGTGCCAGATATACATAAACCATTGAATCCTTGAGATAAGGGAAATAATCAGGGAAATTGAACACCCGCTGCTCGGTATCAAAACACCGGAAGTCGACATTTATCACAAGGTATTTAGGCTTTGGGTGTCGCTGCATATAAGCCCGATATACCATATTGAAGTAGACCGTACTGCCGCCCTCCAGGCCGAGATTGTAGGCTTTAAGTCCAGTCACCTGCTCTACGACGCGCGGGTCGATCTGATTGAGCACACGGGAGTTTCCGATGAATAAGATGTCATTCTGCTCTCTCGATGGCCTCAGCAGATAGTGCATATTCGAGTCTATGTCCGTCGTATCAGTCCTAAAATGCAGATAAAACACTATCGCCGCCCCGACCGGTATGATCAGGCTACACAGCAGATATGGTATTATTTTCTTCATTTGTTTTTTAGCCCCCTTTAGGGGGTTTGGGGTCAAAACTGAAAATATATGAATGCATTTTGATTATAAATACCCATCGTCAGTACCAGAAAGACCACAATTCCCAGCCACATACTATCCACCCACCTAAATCGGGTGAAACTGCCCTCATGCCTCACCAGCACTTCTTCTGATATGAGCAGGAAAGCAAACAACAACAGCACAAACAGATGCCAACCTCCGGCATAGGTCACCTCATTGATAGTAGGAAAAGTAAACCATGTCAGATGTGTCGGGCTGATAGTATAATGTAAAATATGCACCGCCTCTCCTATCGATCCCGCTCTAAAGAAAACCCAGGCCACTGTCACGATGAAGAAAGTAAAGAAGATACCAATGGCTTTTCCGATCAAAGTCCCCTTTAGGGGATTGAGAGGTTCAAATACCTTTCGGAAATAGTCGTATACCATCACATACACCCCGTGTATCGCGCCCCATACTACAAAGGTCCAACTCGCTCCATGCCACAGCCCGCTGATCAGAAAGGTCATAAAGAGATTGAAATTTCGTCGCAGCGGTGAGACGCGATTGCCGCCGAGGCTGATGTATACATAGTCTCGAAACCAGGTCGACAAGGAGATGTGCCACTTTCTCCAGAACGAAGCTATATCAGGCGATAAATATGGACGGTCGAAATTACTCACAAGCGAGAAGCCCATGACCCTGGCAGCCCCAATAGCTATGTCCGAATAACCCGAAAAATCGCAGTATATCTGAAAAGCAAAAAACACCGCCCCCAATGTCACATTGCCGGGATGATAGGAATCGGGTTGATTGAACATAGTATTGACATATACCTCCAGTCTATCCGCTATCACTGCTTTTTTAAATAAGCCCCAGAGCATCAGCCTCAGCCCCCACCAGAGGTTGCCGAGGTCAAATTCATGCTTCTCGTAGAACTGATGAAGCAAATGCTGCGGACGCTCGATCGGCCCTGCCACCAGCTGTGGATAGAACATCACATACAGCGCATAGATTCCCAAATGTCGTTCGGCCTTTTGATTGCCCCGATAGACCTCTATCGTATAGCTCATCGCCTGAAATGTGTGGAATGACAGGCCTATCGGCAGCATGATCTTCCAGAAGCCAAGGTCATGGCCCTCTATATACAATCCATGAAGCAGGTGGTTCAGATTGTTGAGAAAGAAATTGAAGTATTTGAAGATCGCCAGTACGCCGACATTGGCGATAATGCTCATGATGAGGAACTGCTTTCGCCGCGCCCCTTCGCTTTTCTCAATATATATCCCCGCCACATAATCCACTGCTATGGTAAAAAACAGGATCAGGATATAGGGCGGATAGAAGGCGCAATAGAACACACAACTCGCCGTCAGCAATAGAAGCCACCTGTATCGCTGCGGAAAGAGAAAATATAGCAGCGTTACGACAGGGAAAAACAGGAGAAACTGTAATGAGTTGAAAAGCATCTGACAGCAAATAAGTATTTTTTATTGATTTTCCCCAATTTGAGTCCAGTGGATTTTTTGGAAATCTAATTCTGTATTCTTACATTTGGAATCTATGGCAAAAACTTTATCCATCGCGGTCTTGTTCCTGTTGGTCCTGTCGCTGTTACCTTCCTGCAAGAAATGCTACACCTGTGTGAATACATGCAGCGTATGCGTATTAAAAAACGGTTCTGGCGCAGTGATCGAACAGCAAACGCTATATTCTGATTCTCTTACTTACGTTACACAAAAAGCTGTACTTGTTGACTCAGGCTATACCTGCACCGCGGGTAAATCTACCTATTCAATCAACTTCTGTGTGAATAATAAAGACGCCGTAACCCAGTACCTTCCATACTATGAAGGCGATGGCAGATATACCTGTTCACCAAACTAGAGGTTATAAGTTTTAAGTAATGGGTTCCTGGTAATGCATTCAATAGGTTTGATCAAACTTATCCCTTCGGTTGTATTTAATTTTCAAATTGCCGAATCTTCAAATTAGCAAATCAGCTCCTGTCATTTTGTCACTTTTTGTTTATCTTTGCCCACCCAATCAGAGATAAATGAGCAACGAATTATATAATAATGAAGTGGCTTTTGAGTTGCAAACCAAGAAGATAGATGAAAATCGTCAGGGTGAGACCCTCACGGCACAAAGGCCCGTTTCTGTCCATTCCAATGGTAAGAAATACTATATAGAGAGCTACGGCTGTGCGATGAACTTCTCTGACAGCGAGGTCGTCGCGTCTATCCTTGCCAATGCGGGTTTTGACGCTACTACAGATCATAATGAGGCTGACCTTGTTCTTATCAATACCTGCGCCATACGCGACAATGCCGAGCAGCGTGTACGCCACCGTCTGCAGCATTTATCTTCCGTCAAAAAACGCAAAAAGGGCGCACTGATAGGCATTCTCGGATGCATGGCAGAGCGGCTCAAGGAGAAACTACTCATCGAGGAAAAACTCATTGACATCGTGGCGGGACCTGATGCATATCGTACACTTCCGGGATTGGTCGAGGAGGCCGAGACTGGCCAGAAAGCCGTCAATGTCCTACTCTCACGCGATGAGACCTATGCCGAGATCAGCCCGATCAGGCTAAACTCCAATGGTATCAGCGCCTTCATCTCTATCACACGCGGTTGCGACAATATGTGTTCATTCTGTGTGGTGCCACATACACGGGGCCGTGAGCGCTCCCGTGATGCATATAGCATAGTAGCAGAAGCAAAAGACCTGTATAATAAAGGCTATCGTGAGGTCACCCTACTCGGCCAGAACGTAGACAGCTACCGCTATACTGAAGACCCTAAACTGACAGGCAAAAAACTCGTGGATGCTAAGTATGAAGACCATGTGGTCAATTTTGCCAAGCTGCTCATCATGGTGGCTGAAGTGGCGCCTGATCTTAGGGTACGCTTCTCAACATCACATCCTAAGGACATGACAGATGATGTTCTATATGCGATGGCAAAATACCACAACATCTGCAAGTATGTACACCTGCCCGTCCAAAGCGGCAATACGCGCATACTGGAGCTGATGAACCGGACTTATACCCGCGAATGGTACATTGACCGCATAGCCGCTGTCCGCCGCATCGTGCCCGAGGCTGCACTGTCTACTGACATTATAGCCGGCTTCTGTAGCGAGACCGAGCAGGATCATCAGGATACCCTGAGCCTGCTGGATGAGGTGAAATTCGAACTGGCATATACCTATATGTACAATGAGCGCCCGGGCACTTCTGCTGCTAAGAAATTTAAAGACGATGTGCCTGATGAGGTCAAAAAACGTAGGCTCGCTGAGATCATTGAATTGCACAGGGGGCATACTCTGCAAAGAAATCAGGAAGACCTTGGCAAAACTTATGAAATACTGCTCGAAGGAACATCAAGTAAAAGTGATGAGCATCTTTACGGACGCAATTCGCAAAATAAAGTTATAATAGTACCTAAGGGCAATTTGAAGCCTGGTCAGTACGTCTATGCTAAAGTCACAGACTGTACCTCGGGCACTTTGATAGGAGAATTAGTGACTGTCTAATTATGGAAAAATGAAAAGCAGGTATCTTAGACTCATATTTTTATCGATCGTGACGCTATGCCTGGCAGGATGCAATTTTATGAACAAAAAACAGGCTATGATCTGTACCGATCCGAACTGTCAGGCTAGCTCAAACCATACACTAGTTTGTACCTTAACATCTGCAGAGATGAAAGAGCGTAAAGCTACTGTCATAGCCAACTTGCAAAAGGAACTGATCGAAAAAAAGGAATTGAAAGATGGATATGCATTCAAATTCAAAGGGACTGATGCGATGGTGGATGAACTTACTTCTTTTATCAAGACAGAAAGGGAATGCTGCAGTTTTTTCACTTTCAATCTTTCAGTGGCTGGTGACAAAAGCGCCGCATGGCTTGAACTGTCAGGCCCTGAAGGAGCTAAGGACTTTATCAAAACGGAATTAGGATTATAAAAGAGACATTAGTATTTAGTAAATAGTATATAGACAACAGCCAGCCATACATTTATCAGTTGACCGTGGACTGTCGACCGTTGACCAATTAAAAAAATGGAAATTCAATCAATAAAAAATCGATTCGGCATCATAGGCAACTCACCCTTGCTCAATCATGCCATTAGCATAGCGGAGCGTGTTTCTCCGACCAATCTCACAGTTCTTATCACAGGTGAAAGTGGCGTGGGTAAAGAGGTCTTCTCACACATCATTCATCAGCTCGGTACCCGCAAACACAATCCCTTCATCGCAGTCAACTGCGGCGCGATACCTGAGGGCACGATAGATTCAGAATTATTTGGTCATGAGAAAGGCTCCTTCACCGGCGCACACGATGCCCGCAAGGGTTATTTTGAGACAGTAGCCGGTGGCACTATTTTTCTGGATGAAGTGGGTGAACTACCGCTAGGTACACAGGCTCGTTTGCTGCGTGTACTGGAGACAGGAGAATATATCCGCGTTGGTGCTTCAAAAGTATTAAAGACCGATGTACGTGTGATTGCTGCAACCAATATAAATCTCCAACAAGCTGTAAGTAGTGGTAAATTCCGTGAAGACTTATATTATCGCCTCAGCACTGTGCCAATATATATCCCGCCTCTCAGAGAACGTGGCGAAGATATATACCTGCTGTTTCGCAAGTTCTGCATTGACTTTGCAGAGAAAATGAAAATGCCTTCTGTCAAACTCACCGACGAGGCACGAGCACTGATACTCAAATACCCATGGCCGGGCAATGTGCGCCAGCTGAAGAACGTAGCGGAACAAGTTTCAATTTTGTCCACTGATAAAGAAATATCCGCACAGGAACTAATTCAAATAGTACCCGATATTACTCAAAACAGATTACCCGTACTGGCTAAAGACCAACTCACCGAAGCCACAGGCAGTATGACCGAGCGAGACATTCTGTATAAACTGATATTCGATCTCAAGAAAGACCTCAACGACCTCAAGCAGTTTGTGTTTGATGTCACCAGGACCCAGCATACCAATGGCTCTGCTCCTATCACACTGTCAGAAAACGATGGATACAGGGAGCAATTGCAATACCCCTCCGCTCCTGCTTATATTCAACCCATTTCTGCAGTGCAAGCTGTGCATGAAGAACCATCGCATATCATCCTCAATGAACCACAGCGCTTCACCAGTCATGAGACCATAGATGAGTCTCTGTCATTGGCTGACAAAGAAAAAGAACTCATCACAAAAGCCTTGAAAAAACACCGAAACCGACGTCGTGATGCAGCTACTGACCTTGGGATATCGGAGCGTACATTATACAGAAAGATCAAAGAATATGACCTCGAAAAATAACATGAGACCGGAAAACAAAATATACATGGCTAATTCTCCTCTCACAATGGGGCTCAGGGGGATTTTGTATTCCCTATCATTTATTTTATTGATCGGCTCCGGCGGCTGCAAGGTATACTCCTTCACTGGCGCCAGTCTACCCGCTGACGTGAAGACCGTGACCGTAGAGCAACTGAGAAACTCAGCTAATAATGCTCCTGCCCTTCTGAATCAAACCATGACGGACGCACTAAAAAACAAACTGATCACCGAGGCCAGCCTGCGTCAGGTGACCTATGACGGCGATGTAGTATTCAAAGGTGCTATAACCGGATATTCTTTCTCCGCACAGGCCCCGACGGCTCAGCTGCAGTCAGGGGTCAATAGACTGACGATCACGGTTCAGATCTCCTATGAAAACAAAAAGTACCCTAAAGATAGCTGGAAACAGCCGGAGAGTTTCTCGCGATATGCAGATGCACCGGGTAGTGCGAACCTATCTGACGTGCAGGATGCACTGGTCAATGATATTGTGAAACAGCTCATGGATGATATTTTTAATAAGGCCTTCGTCAAATGGTAGTCGAAATAATTGAGATAAAAACTTTAATATTACTACGTGTCCAGATCGCTCATCAATAATAAACTACCCGCCAAGATACTTGGGCTCGCGCCAGATGAATTGGAGAAAATAAAGGAGCAGTTCCCTTATTTCAACTCCGCGCGGATGCTGCTTTTGAAGAAACAACAGGCTCCCTCTACCGAAAAATTTGACCATGAGCTATCGGAAAGCTCAGTCTGGATCAGCGACAGAAATATGCTCCATGAGTATCTCAAGAAAAAAGCCCGCACTGAGCAGCCTCCTGCGATACAGGAAATAAAACCAATAGCCGAAGTAACATCTCAACCTGAACCGCAACCCAATGTCGAGCCCGCTATTGAAACTATTCAGAGCGAAATAGTGATAGAAACATTTACCGGTGCCGCAGATACTATCGAAACGGTATTGATCACAGAGCCTGACACCAACTCTATAACCGAAGAAGAAGCCCCGGCTACAAGCGAGCGCCCGGAAGGCAGGAAATTTATCATAGCAGATCATACCTTTGATGAGTGGCTGGACCATTTCAAACAAGGCAAACACAGCCTCAAGAAGTCGATTGAAGATAAGCCCAAAGCACAGCAGGATGCAGCAGACGAACTCGACCAGCTCATCATGAGCAGTATGCCTGCCACTTTCTTTCATGATAAACTCGAGACTGAGACCCAATATGCCAAGGGGCTGGACAATTTCATCGAAAACCAGAAAAAGAAAAAAACAGCCCCGACCAAGCCGCCAAAACAAGAACTGGTCTCGGAAACATTAGCCAAAATATACGTACTTCAGGGCCTGACAGACAAGGCAATAAAGGCATATGAGACCTTGAGTTTGAATAATCCCGAAAAAAGTGCTTATTTCGCCGTCCAAATTGAAAGACTAAAAAACAAGTAAACATGTACATAGTTCTCACTATACTGATCATCATCATTTGCTTCATGCTCGGACTGATCGTACTGATCCAGAATCCTAAAGGCGGTGGTGTCAATTCCACATTCGGCGGTGCCAGCCAGCAGATATTCGGCGCAGCACGTACTACAGACGTGATCGAAAAGACTACCTGGACACTCGCAGTACTGCTGCTGGTATTCAGCCTTTGCTCTTCGTTCCTGATCGATAAGAAAGCAGCCGTAGCCAAGAAGAATGCAAGCGCGCAGCAGACTACTCCTGCAGCTCCTGCAGAACTCGACGAGGTATCAAAACGTCTCAAAGAAACCGGCGCAGGCGCTGCAGCCCCTATGCCTCAGCAAGGGCAACCTGGTCATCAACAACCGAGTGCTCCGGCTAAAAAATAATATCACTAAACTTTATATTAAAAAGCATCCGCCTGTCGGGTGCTTTTTTGTTTTATATAGCTATACATCTACTTTATAATAGACTTTCCAAGTTTACCGGCATAGTCACAAAGTGAAAATCAGTCCATATATATAGCTTTTGATACATAGAAACTTGGAAAGTCTCTAGGCAATCAAAACCCTGTCAGCCGACAGGCAGGTCCGCCATCCGAAATTAATTCCTAATGCTCTACCTCAGTTGGCAATGTTGGCTGCTTTTTGGGTGTACCAAATAGAGGTGATGGTATCGGTGGATTATCATCCTCATTGATCGCGAAGTTAAAGACCTTCTCTACCCACTGCCAGTGGTTTCCTACCCATTTGAAGCCCTCATAGGTGCCGTCTTCCACATAGGTGAAGTATGCTCCTTGCGCTCTTGGGTCAGGCGGTGCGAGGTGATCGAAGACGATCATGTCCTTATTATAATCATAATTGAGCGTAGGCGATGCACTCCATTTATATTCAATAAAGAATCGGCTCATAGTGTCGATGGCCTTATAGTGGCTGCTGTCCTCATATTTGAAATCAAACAAAGGTGCTCCAAAATGCGGTTTACCACCTTCATCGAATGTCAGGATATCAATGATCTTGCGGCGTGAGATAAAATCTGCTGCTTCAAAACCAAACAGGGTATAATAGGCTTTCTTATTCGCCATTTTCTCGATGATCTTATAGTATATCTGTCCGTACCAATTGTCAGCTGTCAGCTCCCGCTGAGTATGAAAAGGCAGTGTATCCCTCAGGTCGCGCAAAGGAAACATTTTCAGTTTGGTCGAGCGCATCTGTATCACCCCATAATAGCGAAAACGGCCCTTAGGGTAGTGCATTTGCCATGTGAGTATCCGAAAGCTGCTATCTGGCGGATAGACCTTTGACAGCTCTGCCAATGAGTCAAAGGGATAATAAAAAGAGTTGTCTGTCTTAAGCGCAGCTATCAGCTTGGGGATAAATTTATAGCAGGCTATCTTTCTGTTCTCAAACCGCTGAGCCAGTCCCAGTGTATCATTCCGGGGAGCGGTATTGATATATACCGTGGTATCCTGCTTGCCCAATGCCATATTTCGGATGATGGCTCCTGTATAATCGGCCGTGATATCCTCCACTTTCACCGTCGTATCATACATCACTATATTTAGCAGCTGGCGCATTGTGTCCTCCATGTTCTTCAGCCGTGCCTGCTCCGACTTAGTGAGTTGATTAGTCGGCAAGGTCGGGCGTGGAGACGTTTTGCTATAACCTCCCTGGGCATAGGATTGAATGACTAAAAAAACGGTGAGAACAATCAAAAAGAGGTATTTCATATGGTAAAGTAACGAAAAAACAGCCTGAGATATTATCCATGTCACACTTATATATCCACTGATGCTATATTAATAAACCTAAAAATCAAAAAATAATTGTTACTTAGTTACCGTTCTATAGTCATAGTATTATGAGGTCGTTAGTTTCCATATTAGTTGTTTTTGCATTGCTATTATGTCATAGCGGGGATGTTCAGGCCCAGAATATCCAACTGACCATTGACCAGAAACTGCATGCCTTTGATCTGGACCGCAAAGACATCGAGATATACATAGACAAGACAACACACACACTCACACTCAAGGTAGGACGTGTGGTACTGAAACAATATAAGTGCGTATTCGGCGGCAATCCCACTGAAGATAAAAAATATGAAGGTGATAGATGCACACCCGAGGGAGAGTTTCACATCATCGATAAACATCCTCATGCCCTGTGGAACAAATTTATAATGCTAGACTACCCTACCAGGCAGAGCCGCGCAAAATACGAAGCAAACAAAGCACATGGCAAGATCCCCCCCGGTGCGGGCATCGGAGGCAGTATAGGCATACATGGCGTGCCGTGGAATAAGCCCTATCTGATCGAGAAGGGTATCAACTGGACACTCGGATGTATATCGCTATCCAATCAGGACATAGATGAAATATACCGGTATGTGGATATCGGAACGAGAGTAGTCATCTCTAAATAATATCCATTATTCACTATTGTCGTTCACGGCATGTAGCCCTTTTTACTGATATTAATGTTTCAATTACAAATCATGGGGTACTACCAAACCTCCACATCTCTTAGGCTACTGGAATACTGAATTAGTTCTTTTCAGGAAACTTCCTCGATCTGATATTACAGACTTATCTTCTTCCTGCATACATAATTGATGTCATAACAGCTATTTGCAACAAATGACTTTGGAAACTGCGTTTTAACATAAATCAAAATTAGTTTATCAAATTCTTGTTCAATTTTTTGCATCAATTAACATTTTTATGCAAATTCGTTATCCACCAAAACCAACACCCAAATTTATGAGACAACTAAAAATTACAAAATCCATTACAAACAGGGAAAGTGCATCCCTAGAGAAGTACCTTCAGGAAATAGGAAAAGTTGATCTCATCACGGCCGATGAAGAAGTAAGACTGGCCAAGAGGATCAAAATGGGCGACAAAAACGCCCTCGAAAGGCTCACCAAAGCCAATCTGCGCTTTGTCGTATCTGTCGCCAAACAGTACCAAAACCAGGGCCTCACCCTCCCCGACCTGATCAACGAAGGCAATCTCGGCCTGATCAAAGCAGCACAACGTTTTGATGAGACCAAAGGGTTCAAGTTCATATCATACGCCGTCTGGTGGATCCGTCAGAGCATCATGCAGGCACTTGCCGAGCAGTCGCGTATCGTCAGGCTGCCACTCAATAAAGTAGGCTCTCTGAGTAAGATCAATAAAGCCTTTCAGACGCTCGAGCAGGAATACGACCGCGAACCCACACCTGACGAGATAGCCACACTGCTCAATATAGACGAGGACGAGGTACGTACCACACTCGGCGTAGCAGGCCGCCATGTATCAGTAGATGCACCGTTCGTCAATGGCGAAGAGAATGCACTCATCGATGTACTCGAAAACCCCAACTCCGTAGCCACAGACAGGCATCTGGCCTATCAGGAGTCACTGAGGTCGGAGATAGAACAGTCACTCTCCTGTCTGCAGGACAAACAAGCTGAAGTCCTCAAACTATTCTTTGGTATAGGTGTCGAGCAGGCGCTGTCTCTCGAGGATATCAGCATGAGATACGACCTGACCAAAGAGCGCGTACGCCAGATCAAGGACAAGGCCATCATACGCCTCAAGAGCAGCAGCAAATGCAAAACCCTTAAAACATATCTCGGATAAAAACATTTACAACCCAACAACCGGAAACCATCCTCAAAAGGGATGGTTTTCTTATTTACCGAATAATGTATGATAGCGTTCCTTCGGACAGGCCATCCGCTTCTATCCCTCACACACAAGCTGCTGTTTCTGTCATCCTGAGCGAAGCCGAAGGATCACTTATGTATTAAAAAAAATTCTTTTTTACCACCTTAACCCCCCTTTTTCGAAAAAACACACTTATCTCTTTATCAGTTCAAATACACATTGACAGAATTATAATTTTAAATTAAAATATGCATAATTGATATTTTATTTACTCTAATAAGTTACCGTATGCAAATATAGCTATAATTTGGTAATCCATTAAAGTTTCAGCATAACTTTTTTTGTTATTACCAATTATTGATATATTAGTGCAATCGTACATCAATCTATCACATCAAACATGGACTTATGACTAAATACCTATTTACACTCTTACTATTCGCATCAATCATTGCTAGTGCTCAGACTCCCAGTGAGCAATGGGCACGAGCAGGCGGAGGTACATTGGATTCCTATGGGGGATCTCCGCCCTGGGAAAGCTGGCTGGATGACATGGCCGTAGATAAGTGGGGGAATGTTTATGAAGTAGGCTTTACCTATGATGATCTGCAATTTACCGGGACGTCACAGACCTTTCCAAACAATGGTGGCGCTGTCAATGCTTTCATTGCCAAATATGATAAGTGCGGCAATTTCCAGTGGGCGATCGTAAATGGCAATGGCAACGGAACAGTTTATAACGCAATCGCAATTGATACAAGCGGCAATCTATATGTGGGTGGGCAAGGGAGCGCCGGCCCTCTTTATCCTTATACCATAGAGACCAGTCTGACGGCAGATACACTCATCAGTTATGGACGAATGATGTTTCAAAAGTACGACCCAAATGGCAATCTGATCTGGCAGCAATATTCTGACAAGCGCTGGTGGCCTGAAAATCAGGGAATGAAGATCAGGAATGACGGGAAACTTATCATGATGATGGGCTGCGGTGAGTCCGGTACCTGGCAAACAGTGACGGTTCCTCCTATCAACTATAATAATGGTGCCCAACCGGAACTTTTGTTGGAAATGGATCCTAATACAGGCAATGTAATTCAGAGCACTCTAATAGATACATTTGTCGGAGCTGTAAACTATGGCATTATATATTCACCATTTGTTCTGGACGATAATGGCTATTTATACTTACCAATAAATACTTACCCCTTAGTCCAAGGTGGACAACCTTACCCTAATGCATCTTTTTTCGGGCAGACTTATACTATTCCCCCATATGCCGCCGTACTTTTCAAAGTGGATAAAAACTTCCATGTGGTCAATTATAAATTTGATGATAATTCCTCCACCATTTTGGACCTTGCTTATCACAAAGGTTCGCTGTATTCTACAGGCCCGGAATATAGCTATAGCAATTATGTGACAGATACAGTGGCTGACCTATCCTCTGTCAATAGTCAGGGGATCATCTACCGGGTTTATCAATTGGACACAGGTACCTTGGCACCTATCTGGCACAGCAGCCCCACATTTGTCCAGAATGATGTCGATCCGGCATATATCACCGCCACAGACAATTATGTGTATGTGGTCACTACGATCGATGGTGATATCATCTGGGATGGTGACAGGGTCAATGATCCTGCAAGTACCCAATGGGAGATACTGCTACAGTTTGATAAACTGACGGGCCACTGCGATACGATCCATGTTGACAGCCTGGAGACGAGCTATAATAATAATCCCACTATGATAGCCTCCGACCCTGATGGCAATGTCATTATCGGGGGGCAGTTTACGGATCAGTTCACCTGGGGGCCGAATACACTGACCACCTGGGGAGGTACTCAGGCCCCGATATTCTTTATCGAGAAATGGGGACTAAACTGTACTAATACTCTCGTAGCATCTGATAGTATCTATACTGCCAGCCATACGGTCTGCTCAGGCAGTTCGGTGACCTTCACAGCCATACCGACCAATGGAGGCACTAACCCTAGCTATCAATGGAAAGTAAACGGCACAAATGTGGGCACCAATAGCCCTACCTATACTACCAGCACCCTGACCAACGGACAAACGGTAAGCTGCGTGATGACCTCTAATCTCAGCGGTGTGACAGGCAGCCCTGCTACATCTAATGTCATCACTATGACCGTCACCTCGACACTCACTCCATCAGACAGCATCTACACTGCCAGCCATACTATTTGCTCCGGCAGCCCGGTGACATTCACAGCCATCCCGACCAATGGGGGCAGTGCACCAAGCTATCAGTGGCAGGTCAATGGTACGAATGTCGGGACGAACAACGCGACTTTCACCACCAGTACCCTGACCAACGGGCAAACGGTAAAATGCATCATGACATCCAATTCGACTTGTGCGTCACCTACTACAGCCAACTCTAATGTCATCACAATGACCGTCAATCCAACTGTCGTACCATCAGATAGTATATACACTGCGAGTCATACTATTTGCTCTGGCAGCCCGGTGACATTCACAGCGATCCCAACCAATGGAGGAACTACACCAAGCTATCAGTGGCAGGTCAATGGTACAAATGCAGGGACAAACAGCGCTACTTTTACGACAAATACACTGACAAACGGGTCAACTGTGAAATGTATTATGACCTCTAATGCCAGCTGCGCATCCCCGACCACTGCTACGTCTAATGTCATCACTATGACCATCAACCCAACAGTCGTGCCATCAGATAGCATCTACACTGCGAGTCAAACTATTTGCTCTGGCAGCCCGGTGACATTCACTGCCCTACCTACCAATGGCGGCAGTTCCCCAAGCTATCAGTGGCAGGTCAATGGAGCGAATGCAGGCACAAATAGTGCGACTTTCACCACAAGCAGCCTGACCAATGGACAAACAGTGAAATGCATCATGACCTCCAATGCCAGTTGCGCATCACCGACCACAGCCACATCTAATGTCATTACCATGACAGTGTCATCTACCCTAGTGCCATCAGACAGTATCTATACTGCCAGTCATACTATCTGTGCGAATAGTTCTACGACCTTTACTGCCATTCCGACGAATGGAGGCAGCACGCCTAGCTATCAGTGGCAGGTCAATGGCTCAAATACAGGTACTAGCAGCGCCACCTTCACCACAAGCAGCCTGACCAATGGACAAACAGTAAAATGTATCATGACCTCAAGTTCATCCTGTGCGTCACCGACCACAACTACATCCAACGTGATCACTATGACTGTCAATCCCATCGTCGCACCGACTCTAACTGTGATGGCGGTACATGACAGCATCTGTCAGGGAGCGACAGATTCATTTTCAGTTTCCGGGACAAATCTGGGCAGCACCCCATCGTATCAATGGCAGGTCAATGGTGCAAATGCCGGAACAAACAGCACAGTTTTCAACACTTCATCATTGACCAATGGAGATACAGTCAGCTGTATAGTCACCTCTAATGCAAGCTGCGCCTCACCGCAGCAGGTAACTGCAAAAGACCATGTGACTATACTGACAGGACCGGTTATTACCATCAGCCCTTCAGGCGCACTCACTATATGCAAGGGTGATAGTGTAGAGCTGACCGCCAGCGGAGGCAATAATTATCTATGGAGTAATTCAGAGACGACCTCTTCAGTTTGGGTGCATCAGTCGGGTACATATGATGTCTCAGGCAGTAATGGATTGTGTTCGGCTCAGGCCACTAACCCCGCAATAGTGACAATAGACACACCGGCTATACCGACCATCAGCCAGAATCAAAATCTATTGACCGCATCACCAGCCGCATCGAGCTATCAGTGGATACTTAATGGAAATGTCCAGTCAGGTGATACATTACGGACATTCGCAATGACAAAAAGCGGGAACTATACGGTGATAAGCTATGATCAGAATGGATGCTCTGCGAGTTCTATCAGCTATTCCTTCACCTATGTGAACGGCATCAGCGAAATAGGGCAGGGCCTCGATATAAAACTTTATCCTAACCCGGCACAAGACAATCTGACACTTGTAATTACTTCTGATAAGGCGCAGGATATAGTATTAGAAATAAACGATGTCACCGGTCAGAGGGTGATCGTAGAGCAATATACTTTGACAGAAGGAACGAATAGCAGAATTATCGGTATCAGCCAGTTGACAGCAGGATATTATGAAGTGAGCATCACGGCTGATGGGACGAAGGTGATTAAACCGATCATTAAATTATGATTTCCTTTTAAAAATTTTCATTTGTTGATAATTTATATATAACCAATTTTCCGAACATAGCTTCATTTTTTGTACTTTTGTGGCATAAAAATCATATTTTATGTACAGAGCAAGGAGATTTTCGGCAGTTATTATCATTTTTGCAGTAGTTTGTACCATCGGACTGTTTTTCCCTGACCATGTATCTACCGATGTCAAGGACCCTTTGATCAATTTCGCAGATATAGCCTGGATGCTCACTGCTGCGGGTTTGGTACTCCTTATGACACCGGGCCTGTCCTTCTTCTACGGCGGTATGGTCAGCAAGAAGAACATCATCTCTACTATGCTACAGAGCTTTATAGCACTTGGTGTCATCACCGTTTTGTGGGTGGTAGTGGGGTTCAGTCTCAGTTTCGGTCCCAGTTTTCACGGCCTGATAGGCAATCCCTTTACGTATGCCTTCTTTAGGAATGTGCATCTCCATACAGACGCCGGCCTCGCTCCTACCATTCCATTGATGCTGTTTGCAGTATTCCAAATGAAATTTGCCATCATCACTCCTGCCCTTATCACAGGTAGTTTCGCCGAGCGTGTCAAATTCAACGCCTATCTCGTTTTCATTATCCTGTTTAGTGTATTCATCTATTGCCCGCTCGCTCACTGGACCTGGCATCCGGATGGATTCCTGCACAAGTGGGGCGTACTGGACTTTGCAGGGGGTACGGTAGTGCATATGAGTGCGGGGTATGCAGCACTAGCAGGGGCTATGTTCCTCGGCCCGCGTACCGGCTTTGGAGACAATAATCACTCCGAGCCTGCTAATATCCCTTATGTTATTTTAGGTACAGGTCTATTGTGGTTTGGCTGGTTTGGATTCAACTCCGGCTCGGCGCTCGGCGCCAATACCACTGCTGTCATGGCTTTCACTACTACAGTGGTCGCATCAGCAGCGGCTATGATATCATGGATATTCTTCGATGCAGCACGGGGCAAAAAGGTCTCAGCGATGGGTGCCTGTATCGGTGCCGTGGTGGGGCTTGTGGCTATCACTCCGGCTTGCGGTTTTGTCAATGTATCTCAGGCATTGTTCATCGGTTTTATTTCTGCCATTGTTTCCAATCTCGCTGTCCGCGCTAAGAACCGGTCTAATCTCGATGATACGCTCGATGTATTTCCTTGTCATGGTATCGGCGGTATAGTCGGTATGATCATGACAGGTATCTTCGCTAAGGATGTCGGCCTTTTTTACGGCCACACTACTACTTTCCTTTATCACATGCTGGCTTTGGTCATAGTGAGTGCTTATTCTTTCGGTGGTTCATACATACTGTACATCATTACTGATAAGATCGTTCCGCTGCGTGTGAGTGAGGAGGACGAACTCGAAGGATTAGATTTTACTCAGCACGGCGAGCGCTATAAGATCAAGAAACCTGAGGACGCTGAGGCTCCCGGTGTTTTGAAACTGTTTTAAGAATTATAGAGTTTTTTTATAATTCTTAAATCCTATTAATCCTAATCCTGTAATCTTATAATCATAGTCCCCTTTCATATTTCGCCGAAAATCCTATTTTTGCATCACAATCGGATGGCGTCCATAGCTCAGCTGGTTAGAGTAGTGGTTTGTGGTACCATTGGTCGAGGGTTCGAGCCCCTCTGGACGCCCACAATTAAAGTCCCTTTAGGGATTTAGGGTAAAAAAGGTCGGTATTATGCCGACCTTTTTTATTTTTGCACCCACATTACAAAGCAATTATGAGAAAAGTACGTTACCGTGATGCCCTGAGAGAAGCCATGTCTGAAGAAATGCGCCGCGATGCGACTGTATTTCTGATGGGCGAAGAAGTAGCAGAATATGATGGCGCATATAAGGTTAGCCAGGGAATGCTGGCTGAGTTTGGTGCGAAAAGGGTCATTGATACTCCTATTTCTGAATTAGGTTTCGCAGGTATAGCAGTAGGTGCAGCGATGAATGGTGTACGCCCTATCGTGGAATTTATGACGTGGAATTTTGCTATTCTTGCATTTGACCAGATCATCAATGGTTCTGCAAAAATGCTCTCTATGAGTGCGGGTGAGTTTGGCAATCCTATAGTATTTCGCGGGCCACAGGGCGCTGCAGGACAGCTAGGTGCGCAGCACTCACAGATGCTGACCAATATGCTCGCATCAGTACCCGGACTGAAAGTAATATCACCGTCTAACGGCTATGATGCCAAAGGCCTTCTGAAATCAGCTATCCGCGATGAGAATCCTGTGATGTTCATGGAGTCAGAGCAGATGTATGGCGACCCATGCGAACTGCCTGATGAAGAATACTTGATTCCTATCGGCAAATGCGATATCAAACGTACCGGCACAGATGTGACGATAGTAGCTTACAATAAGATGATGAAGATAGCCCTCGCTACGGCTGATGAACTGGCGAAAGAAGGTATCGAGGCTGAAGTGATCGACCTTATGACCATTCGCCCGCTCGACATCAATACCATCATCGAGTCAGTCAAGAAAACCAACCGCCTCGTCGTGGTAGATGAGTCATGGCCTTTCACATCTATAGCTTCTGAGATTGCATTTCAGGTGCAGCGTTATGGATTTGATTATCTGGATGCGCCTGTGCGTCGTGTTTGTGGCACTGATAGCTCTATGCACTATGCAGCTAACCTCGTCGAAGCGTACATGCCATCAGTCAAGAAAGTCACTGATGCAGTCAAGAGCGTGATGTACAAATAAGTTCTCCATTAAAATATTTTTGCCCCCTGCACGTTTTTGAGGTTAACTAATCTGTATGAAATTTTTTCTCTCTTTTTTGGTATGCTTGTCATTAGGTTTCAACTCTATCGCACAGCAATACGACCTCAAGCTGAATCTCAATAAGGGACAGCATTTTACCCAGTCAATGGTCATGAACCTCAATATGGCGCAAAGCATTGCCGGTCAGGACGTCAGCATTGCCAGTGCCATGCAGTTTGATTTTGATCAGACAGTTAAATCGATCACAAAAACCGGCGACTTTGTCATCGAGAGTGAGTACTCGCATATCATCATAGATGTGGACCTGATGGGCCAAAAGATGTTTTATGACTCTAAAGGCAAGGACTCAAGCAGTAGCGATCTGACAAATACCTATGCTGCTATCTTTAGTAATATAATAGGTAAGAAATTCACTGTGACAATATCTCCCAAAGGCCAAGTGACAGATGTCAAGGGCCTGAAAGAGATCATGTCATCGGCAGCAAAAGTCAGCTCCGATCCTGCTGCAAAAAAGCTCATCGGGGAAACATTTGATGAAAAGAAACTGATCTCAAACTATGAATCTTCGTACAAAATATTCCCTGACAATCCGGTGAAAGTGGGCGACTCATGGACGCAGAAAAGGTCAGTGGAATCAATATTCCCTATAGAACTCAATGCCGGCTATACACTCAAGGAGGTAAACAATGGCATAGCCAAGATCGTAGCGACAGGTGATTTCAATATGAAAGACGATGATGTCGAAGCCAACGGAATAAAAATGAAAACAGATCTCGTCGGCAATTATGATGGTGTCTATCAAATGGATGTCAATACCGGCATGAGCAATACAGCTGCCATATCCATGCCTGTCAAAGGCACTATGGAGGTGATGGGACTGGAGTTTCCCGTCACGGTCAATACCAGCATGCAGACCACCACTACTACAGTAAACTAAACGATATTCATTTCTTGTATTTGTATTCATTCTGCTAATTCTCTCATTCTGCAAATTCTGATACTGCCCCCCTATTAATCCTAAAAATTCTATAATCCCATAAATCCTGGTATCTTTGCATTGTATTAGCAGTTCCTCCCCTGCTCATCAAGAACCCTTCTCCACATATTGTGGGCAAGAAATAATTATCCCGCCGTCAGGATAAAATATCTTTAATCAAGTAAGACTTGAGATACTAGACATGAGATGTGAGACAAAATTAAATTGTCTTTCACTCCAATTCCTTGTATATATCTCATGTCTCACGTCTAAAATCTCATATCTAACTAAAAAACATGCCAAAAGGTAAATCACGAGGAAGCAAATTCATTCCTCCAAAGAAAAAAGAACACTCAGCTCCATCAGGCGCTCATCATTCTAAAAATAAATTTCACGACACTAAACCAAAACGTGGTATTCAGGAGCTTGTTTTTGAAACCGTCAAATCACTAGGCGCTAACGCCACGGTACAGGGCGTTTTTCCTATTCTCCTGTCAAAACTGACCAACGAACAGATCGTCACATCTCTCAACCGTCTCGAATCTCAGGGCCGCATCAAAGTAGGCCAGAAAGGTAAAATATACCTCGATAAGATCGACTTCGAATCAGAAGCGCCGGAACTGGCAGGTGTCAATAGAGGCGAAAGAAAAAGAGGCGACGAAGTGACAGGCAAACTCGACGTTTCCCGCAGCGGTTCAGGCTATGTCATCGTAGCAGGAATGGACCATGATGTCTTTATTCCAGCCAAATTTCTCAACCATGCACTGAAAGGTGACATCGTAGCCGTCCGCATACTACCAGGCAGAAGAACGAAACCAGAAGGCCAGATCATCAAGATCATCAAACGTTCGCAGGAGAGTTTCTCAGGCAAAGTGGAAATGTTTGATGGCTTTGCGCTGGTCACGGCCGACTCGCCCGCTATCAGGTCTAAACTCTGGATAGCCGAAGACAGATGGAACGGCGCCAAAACAGGTGACCGCGTCATAGCAAGAATCCTTTATTGGAATGAAAAAGGCAAACACCCTATCGCCGAGATCGAGGAGATCATCAATGACAAAAGGCGCAACGACCTCGACATGAAGATGATACTCATCCAATGCGGCTTCCATACAGAGTTTCCGCTGGATGCAGTAGCCGAGCTGAACAAGATACCGGACGAACTGCCGCAGTCAGATATCAAAGACAGGCTGGACATGCGTGGTGTACTTACATTCACTATCGACCCCGCCGATGCTAAAGATTTCGATGATGCTATCTCATATAGGGTGCTTGAAAATGGCAATTATGAAATAGGTGTACATATCGCGGATGTGAGCCACTATCTCAAGCAAGGTTCAGAACTCGACAAAGAAGCAGAACGTCGCGCCACATCTGTCTATCTGCCTGACAGGGTTTGCCCGATGCTGCCTGAGCGTCTGTCAAACTTCCTTTGCTCACTTCGCCCGAATGAGGACAAGCTGACCTTCTCCACGATATTTGAGTTTGATAAAGCATACAAAGTAGTCAATACGACTATAGCTAAGACTGTTATACATTCTGATCGTCGCTTCGCATATGAAGATGTGCAGGAGGTATTGGAAACAGGCAAAGGAGATCATGTAGAAGCGCTTCAAACACTCAATAAGATATCAAAAAAGATACGCGAAGCTCGTTTCAAAAATGGCGCTATAGCATTCGAGAAAGATGAAGTGAGATTCAATCTGGATGAGAATGGAAAGCCACTGGGCATATACCTCAAAACCAGAAAGGATGCGCATTTGCTTATCGAAGATTTTATGCTGCTGTCTAATGAGACCATCGCAAAATATGGCTCCAAGCTTAAGAAAAACAAAACGCATTATCCATTCGTCTATCGGGTGCATGATGCTCCAGATGCAGGCAAACTGGAAACATTCGCCACTGTGGCAAAGAGATTTGGCTATGTATTGAAGTTTGACAATCCAAGACAGATTGCCGAAACACTCAACCAACTGCTGAAGAAAATAAACGGACGTCCTGAGCAGAACCTATTGGAAAACCTTGCTATCAGGTCGATGGCCAAGGCTGAATACACGACCAAAAACATTGGCCACTATGGTCTGGCAATGGAATTTTATACACACTTCACCTCTCCTATCCGCCGCTACCCTGATGTGATGGTACATAGGCTGGTATATGAAGAACTGAGCGGCAAACCACACGACCTATCGCTGGAAGAACTCGAGGCTGCCTGCAGCAATTCATCGATCATGGAGCGCAAAGCAATGGAGGCCGAACGCGAAGCCACTAAATACAAACAGGTCGAGTTTCTGGAAAATAAGATTGGCGAAGAGTTCGACGGTATTATTGCAGGCATTATATCACGCGGCATATTTGTTGAGATGGTCGAAAACAAATGCGAGGGTATGGTCTCACTCGATGATCTGGGCAATGAAGACTTCACTTTTGACGAATCCAATGTAAGGCTCACAGGTAGGCGCAGTGGAATTAAATTTGAACTGGGTCAAAAAGTGCGTGTGAAGCTGAAAAGGACCAGTCTGGAGGAAAGAAAGATAGACCTGATACTGATCCCTGATTGAGTTTTATCTTGATTTAAAAATGCTTAAATTTGAGGCTAAATAATAGCCATGAAAGGTAATCTAATACTTGTATGCTTGATTCTGACTGCTGTGACCGTTTTTGCTCAGCCAAGTACATCTGTGAGTCAGATACCTGCTAATGTCAAAAGCACTTTCGACCGTTATTACCCAAATGCAAGCAATGTGTCATGGGAGCAGGAGGGTGGATTTTTCATGCCTAGCTTCACTACCAGCAATGGCATCACTAAATTAGTGATAGACCTCAAAGGCGCACTGATACAAACATCTGTCAAAATATTGCCTTCTACCCTACCTGCTACAGCGACCTCATATATCTCCGTTAATTATTCGGGGCAGTCAGTCGCAGATGCCGAGCAGTTGACCATGTTCAATCACTCTACCAGATATGAGGCTGTGGTAGCCGGCAAAGATCTGATCTTCGACAGCAATGGTAATTTTATCAGGATATCTACCAGCATTATCAAACAATAGCATTCCAAGGTGACAAAGCACACTATCACCAATCTGCTCTTTGCGATAGCTTTATTGAGTTTGGTCCTTTTGGGTACACATTACCGTATTCATTTCGGTTGGTATGTTATACTGCTTCTGCTATACTTTGTAGTAATAGCTTTAGGCTCATATTTCATACAGCTTCAGTTTTTTATTGCTTCATACTGTAATGGCAGCTCCGATAAAAAGCAGATTGCTGTAACCTTTGATGACGGCCCTCAAGCCCGACGTACATCTGAGATACTCGATATTCTAAAAACAGAAAGGGTCCCTGCAACATTCTTTTGCATTGGCAGGAACATAGCCACACAGGAAAACATTCTCAAACGGATAGACTCTGAGGGCCACCTGATAGGCACTCACAGTTTTCACCATCATTGGAGTTTCCCGCTTCAGGGCAAAGCAAAGATCGCCAAAGAGATGACTCAAAGTCAAAAACTGGTTTTTGATATCATCGATAAAAAGCCTTTGCTATTTCGGCCCCCATTTGGAGTCACAGATCCGCCACTGGCAGCTGCCATCACTATCACCGGTGTCAGCAGTGTAGGCTGGTCAATTAGGAGCTATGATACAGTCATATCATCAGCTGAGCAGCTTTTAAAGCGAGTCAGCAAGATAAAAAACGGAGATATTGTACTTTTTCACGACGCGGGACTGCAAACAAATGTTATACTCCCGGCGTTTATTGAATATGTTCGCTCGCAAGGCTTTGAAATTGTACCTTTGACCCAATTATTAGGCATCAATGCATATGAAGATCAATAACATTTTTCTATTTCTCCTTATTTCCGCAGGCAGTTATGCTCAGACATATACCCCTGTCAAAGACGACGCAGCTATCAGGAAAAAATTCACTGAGGTATCTCAGGCCACGACATCTATCAAGAGCGATTTTGTACAGGAAAAAAACCTGAGCATGCTGGCCGAAAAAGTGATCTCAAGAGGAGTTTTCTATTTCAAGCAGAAGAACATGGTGCGCCTGGAATACACCCAGCCATTCAAGTACCTCCTTATCATGAACAACGGTAAAGCCACAATAAAAGATGAAGCCAAGACCACTCAGATGGATATGCACCGCACCAAAATCTTTCAGGATGTGAATAATATTATCATCGACTGTGTGCAGGGCAAGGCGCTGAGCAATCCAAATTTTCAGGTCAAAGTATACGAAAGCAAAAACCAGCTAAAGCTAGACATGAAGCCCACTGCCAAAGGAATGAAAGAGTTTTTCGACAACATTGTTATATTTATAGATAAGAGCGATTACAGTGTGCTAAAAATGCAGATGAATGAGCTATCCGGCGACAACACCATCATTACTTTTACCAACAAAGAGATCAATGGCAACATTGCGGACAATCTGTTTGCTTTGGTTAAGTAGTGCTCTGCTCAGTGGCTGTTCGGTAGCAAACAAAATAAACGTGATGGATGCATTTACTAACTGTCCACCTGTATTCAAGCCCGCCATCCACACAGCGAATTACAAAGCTGAGTTGGATTTTTATAAAAAACATATCAGCGGGCTTTTTGTTTTCAAATCTATGAATGACTCTACAGAGCGCGTCGTCTTTATGACAGAAACGGGCTTTAAATTCTTTGATTTTGAGTTTACGCCGCATCAATTCAAAGTGCAGTATATCATACCAAGCCTAAATAAAAAGCTCATCGTAAATACTTTGAGCAGAGACCTCGGCTACCTCGTAGTACCGCCGATAGAGAGTTCAGCACACGAACAACCTAAAAACGACAACTACACCATCTTTAAGTTCCCGGTCCACAAGGCTTATGCCTATTATACTTCTGACAAAAGATGCGATCAACTGCAAAAGATAGAAGTGGGAAATGATAAGAAAAAAAACCTTGTCATAGATTTCACCGACAGGCAAAATATTAACCCTAAAACCATTAATATCGCCCATCAGAATTTTAAGCTGACCATATTTATGAAGCAAATCATTAATGAATGACATCAATACTACTCGACCATTTTTATAAAATAGATTCTCTGCAGCAGGAGGATACTAACATCACTAGTAGAGTCACTTTTGACATAGATCATCCGATATTCAAAGGGCATTTCCCAGATATGCCTATCGTACCGGGTGTATGCCAGACTCAAATACTGGCAGAAGTTTTAAGCCAGGCTTTGAAGACAGACCTTCATCTCAAAAGCGCTGCATCCATTAAGTTTTTGTCCATAGTTGACCCCACTAAGACGCCGTCTTTGGACTTGATAATAATATTTACAAAGAATGAAGACGGCACCTACAATGTATCTGCTCAGTACAAATCGGGCGAGACAGTATTTTTCAAATTCAAAGGAGTATTCGCTGCTTAATGACCAATCACGATTCATATAAAGCAAAGTTTAAAGAGCTCAAGTGTTGTGTCCTGATCCCGACCTACAATAATGCCACGACCATTGCCAGTGTGATAAGTGACGTGCTACAATACTCAAACGATGTATGTGTGGTCAATGATGGCTCCACTGACAATACACTTCACATCCTGAAACAGTTTCCCTTGATCAAGCTCTACAGCTATGATAAAAATAGAGGCAAAGGTTGGGCACTGAGACAGGGTTTTAAATTTGCCGGAAAGAATGGATATGACTATGCCATCACCATTGATTCCGACGGACAGCATTATGCAGATGACCTGCCTGTCATGCTCAAGGCACTCGAAGAAGACCCTAAAGCAATATTCATTGGTGCGAGAAATATGGACCAATCAACCGTGCCGGGTAAAAGTAGTTTTGGCAATAAATTTTCTAATTTCTGGTTTCGCTTTGAGACCGGGATTGACCTGCCTGATACACAGTCGGGCTATCGTCTCTACCCTATCAAACAGTTAGAAAAACTTCATTTTTATACTGTCAAATACGAATTTGAGGTAGAGGTCATAGTCCGCGCAGCATGGAGTGGCATACATGTCAAATGCGTCCCTGTGAGGGTTTATTATCCGCCTGCAGATGAACGCATCACTCACTTCAGGCCATTTCAGGACTTCTCACGGATCAGTGTACTCAATACAGTTTTGGTTTTCTTTACCCTGTTATGGTTCAAACCCCGCGACTTTGTGAGATATATTCTGGGACAAAATCTAAAAACCCTAGTACAGGAATACTTTATCAAATCAGAAGAACCTGCACTTGTCAAGGCTGGGTCGGTAGCCGTGGGAATATTTTTTGGCATTGCCCCACTATGGGGAGCGCAGCTTTTTCTGGCTTTTGGGGTGGCCTGGCTATTCAGATTAAATAAGGCGATATCCCTGCTGGTCTCCAATATCAGTATCCCACCCATGATCCCATTCATACTATACGCCAGCTATAAGACTGGTGGCCTGGTCTTAGGCAAAGCCCCTACTGATGAGGCATTGATAAAATATCCTGCACTAAAATTCATATATGACTGGATGATCCATGCGATCAATAATTTCAATATCAAAAACACAGAACTGGCTGCAGAAATAGCCAGGAATGTGACCCAGTATATCATCGGTGCATTTGCATTAGCTGCATTTGCATCTGTTTTGGCGGGGATTATTACCTATTTATTAGTGAAAATTCTGAAAAAGAACTAGATTTCTGCCTGTAGTCAGTCCGCACCGCCTATTATGAAGAAGCCACTTATTACCTTATATCATTTCTTTCACCGGAGAAAGCCCCTGTTTTTTACATTAACGGCTTTGATCTTTGCGGTATTGATCTTTTTTGCGCTTCGGATTCACATTGTAGAGGATATATCCCATGCCCTACCCGATGGCAAACAGGTAGAGCAGATCAACAAGATATTTCACCACTCACGCTTCGCTGACAAGCTGGTCATCCGTATCAACCTGACTGATAGTAGTGCGACTCCTGATGAGATCATCAACTATGCTGCAGCCACGGATTCATTTCTACATAATAGCTTAGGTAAATATGTCTCCTCTGTCAAATCAAAAGTAGATGACGAGGCAGCTATAGATCTGTTCAATAGTATTCATGAGAATTTGCCTTTCTATCTCAGCGATGAGGATTACAATACCATTGACACCCTCATCACCCGCGAAAGCATCAGCGAGAAACTGGATAAAGACTATAAAGTGCTCTCGTCCGCATCGGGCCTGGTGATGAAAAAGATGATAGCCGATGACCCCATTGGCATCAGCACGATCGCCTTCAAGAAGCTAAATAATCTCCAGATCAATAATGACTTCGACCTCTATGACGGATATATCCTGACTAAGGACCACAAGAGTGTATTGGTTTTTGCGACGCCATCAAACTCACCGAATGAGACCTCGAAAAACGCAATTCTGATCAACGGAATAAATGATTTTTTCAAATCTTATGAATCGCATAACAAAGGTGTCAAAGCATATTGCTATGGCGGAACGGCAGTAGCAGTGGGCAATGCCATCCAGCTCAAACAGGACACTATTATTACATTGAGCCTTACTATTATTTCATTACTGCTCTTTTTATGGTTCTTCTTCCGCCGCAAACGCATTCCATTTATCATGATGCTGCCGGTGATATTCGGGGCCTTGTTTGCCGTGGTCAGTATCAGCCTGTTCAAAGGCAGCATATCCATCATCGCACTGGCAGCAGGCTCCATCGTACTGGGTATCGCCATCAATTATTCCCTCCATTTCTTTGGCCATTATAAACACTGTGGCTCGATCGAAGAAACTATTTCTGACCTTGTCATGCCACTAACACTTGGTAGTTTCACTACAGTGGGCTCTTTCTTTAGCCTGGTGTTTGTCAAATCTTCCATCCTTAGTGATTTTGGCCTATTCGCAGGTCTCAGTCTGATGGGTGCAGCTTTTTTTACACTCATTTTCTTACCACATTTCCTGCCAGATGAGAGTACCCACGCACATGACGATCCGAGCTGGCTGGATAAACTAATTACTTCAGATTTCAAGTATCAGGGTGCATTGGTTGTTGTCATTTTAGTATTGACCATCTACTTAGGGTATCAGGCCAATAACGTGGTCTTCATGAGTGACATGATGGGTCTCAACTATATGAATGCGGATCTCAAAGCAGCAGAAAAGCAGATCATGGCCTTGCAGGGAGATTCTTCCAAGACTGTTTACATAGCATCTACAGGAAAAAATATGGACGATGCACTGGCTAATAGCGAACGTCTGTCAGAAATATTGCGAACAAACCTTAAGTCAGGTGTTATAAAAAAATATTCTTCGTTAGGCGACTTTATCCTATCAAAAGACAAACAACAAGAGAGGATAAATAAATGGAATACCTACTGGACAAAAGAGAAAAAAGAACAAGTGCTTAGCTATCTGAGTCAGGAAGGTGCTGCGCATAAATTCAAGCCGAAGGCTTTTGCACGATTTGAGGCGCTGCTCAATAAAGACTACCAGCCGGTGGGCTTGGAAAGTTTTTCGGCTATACGAAATGCCTTTGGCAATGAACTGCTCATAGAATCTCCCGAAATAAAAGCAGTCATATCATCCATTCAGATCAATAAAGTAAACCGCCAGAAACTATATGCAGCTATAGAAAAGGAGCGATCTACCGTGATACTGGATAAAGAAGTAGTCACCCAAAAATTCATCGGCATTATCTACAATGACTTCAATAATATCCTGCTTTATACTTCACTGATCGTGTTTTTTTCTCTGCTTATTAGTTTTGGCAGGTGGGAGATCACCATCATCACCTTCCTGCCCATGGTGATCACATGGATATGGATACTGGGCATCATGGCCATCTTTGGCATACAGTTCAATATAATCAATATCATCATATCGACTTTTATTTTCGGTTTAGGTGATGATTTTGCCATTTTCATCACAGATGGCTTGACCAGCAAATTCAAATCAGGTAAGGACACCCTAACTTCTCACAAGCTCTCTATGTTCTTGGGAGCAGCGACTACTATCATTGGCTTGGGAGCGCTAATTTTCGCAAGACACCCTGCTTTGCGTTCCATCGCATTTGTTTCCATCATTGGGATCATTTGCGTATTAGTGATCGGCCAGACGATTCAGCCGTTTATTTATAATTTCTACATACAACGCCGGAAGGTCAAAGGCTTTGCCCCATATACATTCTTTTACCTCCTGGTTTCTCTGGTTGAGTTCTCTTATTTTGTAGTGGCATCTCTACTGATGACTATAGTTGGATTTTTCATAGTTAAAGTACTCCCATACCCTAATGTTAAGACCCGTAAATATTGGTTCCACTGGTTGATCTGCAACTATATGAAGTCGCTGCTGTATATCCCGCTTCATGTCAAAAAAGTCTGGATCAACAAGGAGCAGATGGATTTCAGCAAGCCTGCCATTATCATCTCAAACCACACTTCTATTCTCGATATACTCGTGACCGTGATGCAGCACCCTAAAGTGATATTGCTCACCAATGAATGGGTATATAATTCGCCTGTATATGGCAAACTAGTTCAGATCGCAGACTACTATCCAGTAGCCAATGGCACAGACGAGGCCACTCAGCGCCTCAAAGACATCGTCGCTGACGGATACTCGATTGTCATATTCCCTGAGGGCACACGCAGTCCTGATGGCAGGATGAAGCGCTTCCACAAAGGGGCTTTCTACCTTGCAGAAAAGTTAAACCTCGACATTGTCCCTCTATTACTGCACGGCTGCGGCGATGTCACGCCCAAAGGCGACTATATGGTGAAGAAAGGAAGTCTCACCATGAAGTACCTGCCGCGTATTTCAAAAGATGATAAGACCTTTGGAGAAGATTATGTAACCAGGGCAAAGGCGATAACTAAATACTTCAAAGCTGAGCATGAGAAACTCAGGGCAGAGATAGAGCAGCCAATCTACTTCAGAGAAAGGTTGAACATGAATTATATCTACAAAGGGCCTGTTCTGGAGTGGTATATCAAGTACAAGATCAAACTGGAAAAATATTACGAGCACTATCACAGGCTTATCTCTCCGACTGCCAGTATACTCGATATAGGCTGTGGCTATGGACAGATGAGCTATATGCTGCACTTCCTGGGTAGGGACCGCGTCATCACAGGCATAGATCACGATGAGGAGAAGATCGATATAGCCAACAATTGCTACTCAAAAAAAGACAACATCAATTTCGAAAGACATAATGTAGTGGAGTATAATGTAACACCTCATGATGTATTTATTATAAACGATGTGTTGCACTATCTGACCTTTGAGGAGCAGGAAACGCTTATCACCAAGTGCATAAATAACCTCAATCCGAACGGCATACTTCTGATCAAAGATGCGGACAAGAAAGATGAGAAAGGCCAGAAGCTCACATGGCTCACAGAGTTTTTCTCGACCAATTTTGGCTTCAATATCATGCCCCATGACAGGCTATACTTCACATCTGGCGATGATTTGAAGAAGATCGCAGAAAAGAACAATATGTCCTTCAGCATAGTCCAGGACGCACAATATTCCTCCAACACTATTTTTGCTATCAAACATAGATAATGCTGGTCTATGAGCACCACACCTCAATATGATGTAGTAATAATCGGCGCCGGGCTGGGTGGCCTTTTGTGCGGAGCTATCCTGAGCAAAGAAGGGCTGAAGGTCTGCATACTGGAGAAAAATGAACAGATAGGCGGTAGCCTGCAGACCTTCAGGCGTGATGGGCTTTCGCTGGATACTGGTATCCACTATATAGGCAGCTTGGACCAAGGGCAAACGCTGTTTCAGATATTCAACTATCTCGGTATTATGGACCGCCTCGAACTCACCAAAATGGATGAGTCAGGATTTGACGTGATAGTTTTTAAAGATGATGAGGTGCAATATCCTCATGGGATGGGCTATGATAATTTCATCAAATTGCTTACTGACAAATTTCCAGGTGAAAGACAATCTATAAGCAAATATTGTGATGAAATAAAAAATGTTTGCCTTACAGTTCCATTATACAATCTGAGCTCCGAAGACAAATATGATGATATTGATCTTCTGTCGAAAAGCGCAAAAGCAGTCATAGAAAGCTTCACAACTAACAAGAAACTTCGGGCTGTTTTAGCGGGTTCAAATATGCTTTATGCAGGAGATGCAGAGCGAACCCCATGGTACGTCCATGCGCTCATTCTGAATAGCTATATCGAAAGCAGTTGGCGCTGTACTAAAGGAGGTGACCAGCTCGCTAAGCTACTGGCACGAGAGATAAAAGCTAATGGTGGCGTGATTTATACCAAGACATCGGTCAAAACAATCAAAGAAGAAAACGGTGAAGCAACGTATATAGAACTATCAGAAGGGGATAAAATATTTGGCAACAAATTCATCTCAAATATTCATCCTTCTGTCACATTGGATATGCTTGACAGCGACTCCATCAGGCTAGTATATAAAAGTCGCATACAAGGCCTGAACAATTCTATCAGCGCTTTTGTTATGAATATCATTCTAAAGCCCGATACATACAAATATACCAATCGCAACTATTATTATTTTGACGACCTGAATATTTGGGATGCACTAAACCACAACTCAGAAAACTGGCCTCTGACCTATGGGATATTTGAAGCAGTTCCACATGACAATTCCCCCTATACAGAATCCCTTTCCATCATGACATATATGAAGTGGAATGAGGTCTCGGACTGGGAGGAAACATACAACACAAGTATCAACGAAACACCAAGGGGCGAATCATATGAAGCGTTCAAAAAAGAAAAAGCACGAAAACTTCTCGATACTGTGGCCCTTAAATTTCCGGATTTAGTTAAAAATATAGAAACATGGTATGTCTCTACACCACTCACATACAGGGACTATCTGGCCACGCCTGACGGCAGTATATATGGGGTTGCTAAGGATTATACCAACCCCATTAAAACACAAATCTCACCCAATACCAAGATCCCTAACCTATATTTGACGGGGCAAAACATTAAATTGCATGGTGTTTTGGGTGTCTCTTTGACAGCTCTCGTTACATGCTCCTCTATTTTGGGTAAAGAATATCTGGTTAAAAAAATCATTTCGGCTAATGAAGCTACTGCGTAGAATAATTGTTATCATTTTATTAGTGATCGGACTTCCACTTTTGGTGTTGATCGTCTATGTCAAATGGGGCCTTGAACCTAAAGTGCCACAGATCACTGACAGAAGCGCTGAAAATTTGCAACGAGAAACAATTGACAGTACATTCTTCAAAATAAAAAACTGCTGGCTCAGAAAAAGTAACAGCGGGCTATGGGAAGAGTATATCGAAGGTCAGCCATTCGAGCGCGGTGTCATAGAAGGCAAGTTATGCAAGGAGCTTCAGTACCAGCAGGAAGAAGCATTCGCGGAACAGATACACAGACTTGTGCCATCTAATACTTACCTTCATTTTTTAGGTTACTTCACCAGGATATTCAACAGACATCTCGAAGACAATATCCCTTTGGAATATAAACAGGAGATATATGGTGAGTCGCTGTCTGCGCCCCATGAGTTTGATTATATAGGTGAGCCATATGATCGCCTGCTCAATTATCACGCTGCACACGACATCGGACATGCATTGCAGAGCCTTGCACTCGTTGGCTGTAGCTCGTTTAGTGCATGGGATGAATACACTTCTGATTCATCATTGCTCATTGGCAGAAATTTCGATTTCTATGTGGGCGACAAATTCTCTGAAAATAAGATCGTCTACTTCTGCAAGCCCACTGAAGGCAACAAGTTTGCCATGATCACATGGTCGGGCTTTATGGGCTGCGTATCCGGTATGAATGACAAAGGCATCACAGTGACCATCAATGCCGCTAAATCAGATATACCCACAGCTTCAGCTACTCCTATTTCCATTCTTGCCCGTGAGATACTCCAATATGCTAATACCATAGATGATGCATATGCTATCGCAAAAAAAAGAAAGACTTTCGTATCAGAAAGCCTAATGATAGGCTCAGGCAGCGAACATCAAACGGCATTAATAGAAAAATCCCCAAACAAAACAGCTCTATATAAAACAGAGAAACATGAATTGCTTTGTACTAATCACTATCAAAGTGATTCATTCAAAAATGATAAGAACAATATTGCTAACATAGCTACAAGCGCTTCAGAATATCGCTATGAACGCCTGGTGGAATTACTCAAGGAAAATCCAAAGCTAGACTATAAGAGTGTAGCAAAAATACTTCGTGATCAAAAAGGCAAGAATGGAAAGAACATTGGCATGGGCAATGAAAAAGCCATGAACCAATTGATAGCGCATCATTCCATAATTTTCCAGCCTGAGAAAAGGAGATTCTGGATATCGACCCAACCATACCAGTTAGGCGAATATGTATGCTATGATTTTGATTCAATATTTTCGGAAGCGCCTGCATATAGGGTCGATAAAGAAATTTATGACGTTGCGTTTACTATTCCTGCAGATTCATTTCTTTCCTCTGATGGTTGGAAGAATTTTCTGACATACAAAAGTTCCAAAGAGCAGATCAAAGCTGCTATCAAAAAGAAAACACCAATAGAAAACGAATCTGCTTTTATCGGCCAATTTCTCAGATCAAATCCGGAGGAATGGGAAACGTATTACTGGACGGGAGAATTATACAGAGCTGAACAAAACAAAGAAAGAGCTGAGGTGTTCTATCATCAGGCATTGACCAAAGAGATCAACGACAGCAGTGAAGTATACAAGATCAAAAAACTGATAAAAGAGTGCAATAAATGATCATCGGCATCGGCACGGATATTATAGAAGTGGAGCGGGTCGCAAGGGCTATCTCAAAAGAAGCTTTCAAAAAAAAGGTTTTTTCTGAGCGTGAGATCGCCTATTGTGAATCACAGAAAAAAGAAGAAAGTTTCGCTGCCAGATTTGCAGCCAAAGAAGCTTTCTTTAAGGCGCTTGGTACCGGATGGAGAGATGGCATGGGCATTACCGAAGTGGAAATACTTAATGATGAGCTCGGCAAACCTGAAATATTTCTGAGTGGCAAAGCCAAAGAAGTTTTCGAGCAAAAGGGCGGTACTCACATCCATCTGTCGCTATCTCATGTCAAGACACAGGCCATCGCATTTGTGATTTTAGAACAAAACATATAAACTATTGTCACCTATCCCAAACATAGAAACCAAGCCACAATCGGAGATAAAAGCCTATCAGGCCACAAGGCTGAAAGAAGCCCTATCCTATCTTGCTGCTCATTCTCCATATTACAAAGGGTTGTTCAAAGAAAATAAGATCGATATTGATTCCATCAATACTATTGAAGACCTTATTCAGATACCCACTACTTCAAAGGAAACTTTCAGCACACGAAATTTTGATTTCTTATGCGTGCCACAAAATAAAATAGCTGATTATTGTACCACATCGGGCACCACAGGCAATGCCGTAACAATCGCGCTCACATCGAAAGACATTGACCGCCTATCATATAATGAAGCCATATCTTTCGAATGCGCTGATGGGAAGGCTGGAGATATCTATCAGCTCATGCTGACCCTGGACAGACATTTCATGGCAGGCATGGCATACTTTCAGGGCATTCATCGGTTGGGAGCATCTACAGTACGTGTCGGCCCCGGCTCACCACAGATGCAATGGGAAAACATACAGAAATTCAAGCCTACTACTCTTGTAGCTGTGCCGTCATTTCTGATCAAATTGGTGGAATACACACTGCAGAATGGCATTGACATCAACAGATCATCTGTCAAAAGTGCCGTGTGCATAGGCGAATCCATTCGTGCTGTAAACTTCTCTGCCAATTCTTTGACCAAAAGGATAAATGATATGTGGAATATCAAATTATATTCCACATATGCCTCATCTGAAATGCAAACAGCATTCACCGAATGTGCCAATGGATGTGGTGGCCATCATCATCCTGAGTTGTTGATCGTTGAGATATTGGATGATAATGGCAATCAGCTCAAGCCAGGCGAGTATGGTGAAGTGACGATTACAAGTTTAGGTGTAGAAGGTATGCCACTGCTCCGGTACAGGACAGGTGATATATGCGCTTATTATGATGAGCCATGCAAATGCGGACGCACAACTATGAGATTATCTCCTGTCGTAGGCAGAAAGAATCAAATGATCAAATACAAAGGAACAACGATCTACCCGCCGGCTATATTTGATGCTCTTAGCCACGTTTCGGAAATACAGGATTACATCATTGAGGTTTTTCAAAATGATATTGGAACGGATGAAATACTCATTCACATATGCCAAAATGGGAATCATGATACTACCGAGCAGAAAGTAAAAAATGCTTTACAATCAAAAATTCGGGTGATCCCGTCTTTGAATTTTGTGTCTTCAGCATTCATTCAGGAGAAGCGTCCGACTAACACCCGTAAGCCCCTTGCAATCTTATTTAGTTCAAACAGATAATTTATTTCTTCTTTGCTTCATTCCAGATAGCATCCATCTCTCCGAGCGTCATATCAGTCAATTGCCTGCCTTGAGCGATAGCAACCTCCTCAATATGCCTGAATCGTTTGAGAAACTTCTGATTGGTCCGCTCCAATGCAGTTTCAGGGTCCACATTAAGAAAGCGTGAGTAATTGACCAAAGAAAAAAGCAGGTCACCAAATTCATCTTCCATTTTATCTACATCACCCTCTTTAGCCACTTCTTTAAACTCATTCAGCTCTTCTTCTACCTTCTTCCACACATCCTCTATATTATCCCATTCGAAACCAACTTGCTTTGCCTTGTCCTGTATTCGCCAGGCCTTAATAAGTGCAGGCAATGACTCTGGCACACCACCCATGACCGACTTGCGGCCTTCTTTCATCTTCAGCTTCTCCCAGTTCTGCTTGACCTGCTCCTCATTATCTACTTTTACATCTCCATAGATATGTGGATGGCGTCGGATCAGCTTTTCACAGAGGTCATTGATGACTTGTGCCATATCAAATGCGCCCTGCTCCTCTCCTATCTTTGCATAAAAAACGACATGCAGCAATATATCCCCCAATTCCTCTTTCAGCAGCCCCAGGTCCTTCTTGATGATGGCATCAGATAGTTCATACGTTTCCTCAATGGTCAGAGGACGCAGTGACTCCAGGGTCTGCTTCTTGTCCCAGGGGCATTTCTCCCTGAGTTCATCCATTATCGTCAATATCCGCCCGAATGCTTTTTGTTTTTCGTCCATTGTTATAAATTGCCTTTCAATATTTGAATAGTACCTGCAATCTGCGGGAAAAATTTAAAACAACAAAATGAAGAAAGTAATAGAATGTGTGCCAAACTTCAGCGAGGGGCGCGATCTGAATATCATCCGCCAGATCACCGATGCAATAGAGTCTGTAGATGGGGTGAAACTGCTCAATGTTGATCCGGGCAAGGCCACTAACAGGACTGTTGTGACATTCGTCGGTGATGAAGATAGTGTGGTAGAGGCTGCATACAGGGCCATAGCAAAGGCCGCTGAGCTGATAGACATGAGCAAACATAAAGGTGAGCATCCGCGCTTTGGAGCGACTGATGTATGTCCTTTCATTCCGATCGCTAATGCCACTATGGAAGACTGTATCGCTTGCGCAAAGAAGCTCGGCGAACGCGTGGGTAAAACACTCAACATCCCTGTATATCTTTACGAATATGCCGCTTCAGCACCTCACAGAAAGAACCTTGCCAGCGTTCGTGCAGGTGAATATGAAGGCATAAAAGACAAGATTAGACTGCCTGACTGGAAGCCTAATTTCGGGCCAGCGGAGTGGAATGTCAAAAGCGGTAATGTAGCCATCGGTGCCCGAAAGATACTGATAGCATACAATGCTAACCTCAACACTACCTCAACACGCCGTGCTAATTCAGTAGCATTTGACGTGCGCGAACAAGGCCGTAAAGTGAAAAATGAAAAAGGCGAAGAAGTCCATCAGCCCGGCGCCTGCAAGGCTGTTAAGGGAATTGGATGGTTCATTGAGGAGTATGGGGTCGCACAGGTATCGATGAACCTCGTAGATATAGATGTGACACCTATTCATATTGCCTTTGATGAATGTGTCAAGAGTGCCTTCCACAGAGGTATGCGTGTGACCGGCTCAGAACTCATTGGTTTGATACCATTACAATCAATGCTCAATGCCGGTAAATATTTTCTCGAAAAACAACAGCGCTCGACGGGTGTAGCAGAAAGCGAACTGATCAAGATCGCTATCAAATCTATGGGCCTGGATGAACTTACTCCATTTGACCCGCAGAAACGCATCATAGAATATATGCTGACTGACAGTAGCGCATCTCCGCTTATCAATATGAAACTTGATAAGTTTGCCGATGAAACAGCCAGCGAATCTCCGGCTCCGGGCGGTGGCTCTATCTCTGCTTATGTCGGAGCATTAGGTATTTCGCTGGGTACGATGGTAGCTAATCTTTCATCGCATAAACCTGGATGGGATGCGAGATGGAAAGAATTCTCTGACTGGGCAGAAAAGGGCCAGCATATTAAATCCCAATTACTAAAGCTGGTCGATGAGGACACTAAGGCTTTCAATAAGATCATGGATGCCTTCTCACTACCCAAAGCAACAGATGATGAAAAGAAAAGCCGTAAAAAAGCCATTCAGGACGCAACGAAGTATGCGATCGAAGTTCCTTTTAAAGTGATGCAGTTGAGCCACGACTCATTTGAAGTTATTAAAGCTATGGCTGAGATCGGCAATCCAAATTCTGCTTCTGATGCCGGTGTGGGTGCTCTGTGCGCCAGGACTGCTGTATATGGTGCCTACCTGAATGTCAGGATCAATGCTTCAGGACTGGATGACAAGGCTTTCGCTGAAGAAAAAATCAAATCCGGAAATGAGTTGTTGGAAAAATCTATGCAACTGGAAAAAGAAGTCTTGGCTATAGTAGAAGGAAAAATATAAAAACAATTACTTTTACATCAATCTCAAATCGATTACGTCATGTATAAATTAATTTTTGCCATACTACTCTTTTCATCTATCTCCTTATCAGCTCAAACACCATCTATGGTACCTGCAAAAGTATATGCCCTGCGCCTTCACCCGGGCGATGACCTGAAAATAAAGCTTTCTGAATTCGTCAAGGAAAATAAGATCAAGGCAGGCTATATTATTACCTGCGTAGGTAGCTTGAGTAAGGTAACACTCCGTCTGGCAAACAGAAATGAGACACAGACATGGAAGGAAAATTTTGAGATCACATCGCTTACTGGTACTCTATCTCCTGACGGCAATCATCTGCATATCTCAGTAGCTGACAAGGAAGGTGTGACCATTGGTGGCCACCTGATGGATGGCTCTATCATTTCTACCACAGCCGAGATCATCATTGGTGAAGCGCCCGACCTGATCTTCAGGCGCGAACTCGACTCTGTGACTACTTTAAAGGAACTAAAGATCTATACAAAAGAAAAAGAAGCTAAATAGTATCATTCTTCAGCATGAAAGATCAGATACAGGATATCATCACGCGCTTCGGACCCAGACCGGCCGGTAGCGAAGCAGAGTGCAAAGCACAAGAGTATATCGCCTCGCAAATGAGGACAATTACAAATGATGTGCGGATCGAGCCGTTTCAGGCACCTCTGACAGCAAAGTTTGGGAAGATGAGATGGTATGCATTTTTGTATACGCTGTCTTTAGTGCTCTTCTGGCTGAGTCCCGGCCTCACTTTGATATTATCATTTACTTGTGCTGTCGTGCTGGTTTGCGACCTGATGCGAAATGATGGCATCGCTGACTTCTTGTTTCCTTTGCAGACATCATGGAATGTATCAGCCACACTGGAGCCGCAAGGCGAGGTCCGATCTACGCTTATCTTCACCGGGCATATTGACTCTACTCAGGAATGCACATGGTGGTATCGGCTCAAGACCTACGGCGCTCATCTCACTATTGCTGCCGGGCTTATCATCACGCTATTTGCAGTATTCATGATCTGGTTTGTATTATCAGAGTTTTTCTTTCCGAATACGATCATTATTAGTAACTGGATATATTTTGGCTTTGTCCTTTTGTCTCCTGTTACTATTATATACTATACTTTTCACGGAGATATAGTAGTAGAAGGCGCTTGCGACAATCTCTCGGGTGTTATTATCTCCAAAAATGTAGTGTCGGCTTTCGCTGATCCAGGTATTAAAGGCAGGTCCATTCTCAAAAACACCCGCATTCGTTTTATCAGTTTCGGGTCCGAAGAAAAAGGCCTGCGTGGCTCTACAGCATATAGCACCGCTCATATGGGAGAACTGCAAAGGGAACATGCGCACATCCTAAACACCGACAGTGTAAGGCTACCAGATGAGGTAAGCATTATCACAGGAGAGATGATGAGCTTTGTTACTTTTGACAAAACACTAGTAGAGAAAACTGAAAAAGCCTTTCAATCAAAGAATATCCCATACAAAAAGGGTGCATTGCCCATGGGCGGTACCGATGCTATTCCTTTTCAGCAGCGGGCCATCCCCTCGCTCAGCATCATAGGCATGAATATGAAATCTCTGGACCCTACTTACCACACTCGTCTCGACGTGATTGACAATGTCGATCAAAAAGCGCTCGACAATGTGAGAGACGGGCTGATCGAACTTGTACGGCAATGGGATAATGCCTAAGTTACTAAGGCTTTAAGGCTTTTTGATACACTTCCAGACACCTCTTTCTAGCCATTTCATGATTCACTATGGGAGCGGGATATGTGTCTGTGCCATATTCAGGCACCCATCTTTTCACATAGATCAGCTGCGGGTCAAACTTCTCCAATTGGGCAGCAGGGCTAAATATCCTAAAGTATGGGGCAGCATCAGTGCCACAGCCAGCCGCCCATTGCCAGCCACCATTATTTGCAGCTAGGTCAAAGTCCAATAACTTCTCCGCAAAATATGCTTCGCCCCATCGCCAGTCAATCAGCAAGTGTTTGGTCAGAAAACTCGCCACAAGCATCCGTACGCGATTATGCATGAAGCCTGTCTCATTCAGCTCACGCATACCTGCATCCACTAGCGGATAGCCCGTCATGCCTTCGCACCATTTCTCATATAATGTCTCATCGTTTTGCCACTCTATCAGATCATACTCTTTCTTGAATGCATGTGTGGTTACATGGGGAAAATGCCACAATATCTGCTGGTAAAAATCCCGCCATATCAGCTCATTCACAAAAGTCTGGTTCTTATTGATCGAGTATGAAAGCAGCTTCCTGATGCTCAGCGTGCCAAAGCGCAAATGCAGTCCTAGCTTAGATGTGCCATTGATAGCAGGGAAATTTCTCTGCTCAGTATACTGTTTTACAATATCTGACTTGACGAGCTTTTCGGGATAATGATAATCTGATCTGGTAAAGCCGAAAGACTCCAGTTCAGGTATTGTAATTTGTGCTTGAGTTCTATAAAAATTGTCATAATATTTTGTTGTAGGATACGACTTATAATGAAACGGGGTTAGCACAGCCATCCATTTGCGACTATATGGTGTGAAGACAGTATACGGCAATCCGTCGTCCTTTGTCACCTCGCTCTTTTCAAAAATGACATGATCCTTATAAGTATGAAAAGAAATACCCTGCGAAGTCAGCAGGCTCCCAACCTTCATGTCCCTGTCTCTTGCATAAGGCTCGAAGTCATGATTGGTATAAACAGATTTCACATCCCATTCTTTTATCAGTTCATTCCATACTTCTAATGGTTTACCCACTTTGACGAGCAAAGTGGAATCCATTTCTTTTAACTGTGATTGTATCGCAGCAAGTTCATTGTGTATGAACTGAACACGCTTATCTGACCTATCCGGGAGCTTATCTAGTATATCGCTATCAAAAATAAAAAGCGGAATCACTTTGTCATTCTCCCGAAGTGCATGATATAATGCTGCATTATCATCGAGGCGTAGGTCTCTACGCAACCAGCATATTGAAACTGTCTCAGTCATGCTTTTCAAACAAAATCATTTGGCTTTTGTTCGCTCTATTTATCAATGGTGGCTTTGTTTTCTGAAACTATCTGTCTAATACTATGATTGATCTGCGCGAATATATCTCTGGTGATATTGTCTGAATATACCACGCTCCCGACTACTGCTACTGATTGTACACCGCGTACGGCATTAGTGAGAAATATCTCATCAGCTTCGTCGATGTCCTTCATTAGTACATCTGCCTGTAGGATCCTATAACTTTTCTCAAGCTGTGATATAAGATAGCGGCGCATCACCCCATTCACCCCTCCATTCGTCAGTGCAGGCGTCACTATAGTATTTCCCGAGATCAGAAACACATTTGAGCTGATAGTCTCGGCCAGTGTACCTTTGATATTAAACAGAAAACACTCCTGTGCACCAACTTTGCGGGCATGAAGGGCTGACATCACATATTGTATCTTGCTAGTGGTTTTGAGATTAGACAGGACGCCCATATCTACTCTGTATGGCGAAAAATCAGCCTTTAGAGATCTCCATTCGAAAATTTCATTTGAGATCTCTGTGCTGCTGATCAGAATATCTACTTCATTAGAAGCCGGCAGATAGAAACCCTCACCACCCCTGCTCACTTGTATCCTGATCCGTGCATTCTTGTAGCCGTTTCGGTAAAGTAAAGTTGAAACAACATCCTTCAGCCAATCAAAATTAAAGTACTCTGGCAGCTTCATGAGCAAAATCTCAGAGGAGCGTTGCAGCCGTTCATAATGATATGGCAGCAGCGGCACTACTCCATCAAAAGCTACAATCGATTCAAACAGCCCATCGCCATAGCGGAATGATCTGTCCTGCGCAGTCAGCAATGGTTGCGAGTCGTCTACATATCCCTCATTATAAAATGCTATTCCCATTATAATTGATAAACAAAATAACCATTCTCCGACAATATCAGTTTATGCCCCTGTTGATATTTAGATGTCCGGCAAATTATGTCCGTTACCCCTTCACTTTTGAGTTTCGCCAGTTGTCCCTCGTCAAGATTATCCAAATGCTCATCTGCCTTCCACTTCATATCGAAGCCATTTTTATCAACCTCATAGTTCAGTCCAAAAACCTCCTGAATCCTTTCATACCAGGTCTTCAGGTCCTTCTGATTTTTTGCTATGGCCTTAAACTCAACATAGGATGAACGCTGTCCATAAAATTTCAATGCTGTCATCTCAAATGGCTGAACAAAGACGGCATCGACGGGAGTGATTTCCTTTACCTTACTGCACAGGACTATTTCATTTTCATTGTGCTGCCTATATCCTGTATCAAAAAAACCGGTACTGAATTGATAAAACATAAAACATCCTACCAGTAAACCGATGCATATCACGGCATAGTTAAGTGTCTTGTTCTCATTCGAAAAATAGGCACTCAGGTAATTAAGCACATAGGCATATGCTGCAATGATGCCCAGTATCTTGATCCACTGTACGACTTTATACCACTGAAAATTGGCGATGAAAACCAAATGAAAAACATCCACGGCTACGATATAAACCAATACACCAAAAGCTCCTATGGCTATAAACTGAAATAAGGCTGATGACCTATTCCGGTAATACATCAAGCCTGCTGCAATACAAATGCCAAAGAGTACTTTATTGATCACGGGGAATGTGCCGAAAATAAAATGGTGAGGATGCCTGAATGCAAACATGATCTCAAAAAGTTCATGTGAGGATAAAGCCCCTGCGCCGCTGGTCTTAGCTCTATAAATAAAGAACAGATATACTCCTGCTGTCAAAATATAAGTCCCAATGAAAGATACAACTTCCCTCAGACTGATTTCTTTGTCCCAGATATATTTGAGTAGCATTACCCCGCACAGCACTATCATTACATCAAAGCCTTCCAACACATGAATAAATGTAGCTACAGACATCAATATAGAGGCAAGCAAATACTTCCTATCCAGAAATACATTTAGCGCCCAGGCGATGATCATACAGCTCACATCACTGGCTTGTATCGACGGTGTATAGAGGTCCACACTTCCGAGCCCTCTGTCATTCAGTACTAAAACCGATACATATACAGCCAACCAGGCAAAGTACTTATTATCAACAAAACGTCCGGCGAGTTTAATTAAAGCCAGCAGCAGAAGAACTGTATTAAAAAAGTGGAGTAGAAAGATCGCCACCCGAAGATGCGACACAAAAGGCAAAAGTAAATGGGCCACCACAGTCCTCTCATTAGGCAGAGATGCATTAAGACTTTGGATAAAAAGATCGTGCGGGAATAGCAGTGGGTTTTTCAGGAATAAAACATATGGCAGCAGCTCTATATGATCATTGGTGCCATAGGTGTAGCCATACTTTATTATTAGCAGCACCCATAGCAGGACGGCAAAAGCGATATCCGGAAAAGTAATGCGAAACTCTCTCAACACTTAATATTGAAAAGCAATATTTAAACAATAAATACAAATGTAGCTATTTGAAAATGATTTTTTGTATTTCAACCTAGTGGGGTTTTTCATTTTGATAGCAATGATAGCAAGGCTCATTGATCAAAACTCCATTTCCCTAACATTGTCGCCTACCAAAAGTTTGCCTGCGGTTTTCTTTTTGACCTCATCCACCGTCACACCTGGGGCTAGTTCCAAAAGATGAAAAGCGCCATCCTTTATCTCAAAAAATCCAAGGTCAGTACATACTTTTCTGATGCAGCCCTTGCCGGTGAGAGGCAGTTCGCACTTAGGCAGCAGTTTGGATTCGCCTTCTTTATTGGTATGCATCATCGCTACGACTATATTGTCTGTTGAGGCCACGAGGTCCATAGCACCACCCATTCCCTTGACCATTTTGCCGGGTATCTTCCAGTTGGCTATATCTCCGTTTTCTGACACCTCCATCGCGCCGAGTATGGTGAGCTGCACATGGCCGCCGCGAATCATACCGAAGCTATCTGAAGAAGAAAATATAGACGAACCGGGCAGTGTAGTGATGGTTTGCTTGCCTGCATTGATATAGTCAGCATCTACCTCCGCCTCCACCGGAAATGGCCCCATGCCGAGCAGTCCATTTTCGGACTGAAGCTCCACATTGATGCCCGCCGGGATATAATTAGCCACCAGCGTAGGGATACCTATGCCCAGATTGACATAATATCCGTTCTTCAGTTCCTTGGCTATACGTTTTGCTATTTGATATTTATCTAAAGGCATTGAAAGGGTTTATGGTTTATTAAGGTCAGGATTAGAAACTGTAAGCAAAATTTGCCTGCCTGAACTGGTCCAGAAATATGACCTGGGCACGGATCACCTGAAGCAACTCACGGATAGTGTGAGTGATCTTGTCAATTGACTTAGCAGGTAGACGCCAGGCTACATCATCGATCAATGCATCTGCCTCATCCAGAAACCCAAGCAGCAGTTCAGTAACTTTTTCCCATTTGAACTGCTCTATGGCATGAATAACATCAAAAAACAGGCTACTGCTACGCGATATGATCTTTTCCATCAGCTTTCGCATCTGTTTATCATAAAATTTCAGGATCAGTTCAGAGAATTTATCGTTTAATGTTACAAGGTTCTTATTGAGATCTACCAGTACTTTCCGCATTGTTTTGTTATTTAGTTTTTGACTTTGTCGCAGCCATTATCATTCAGGCTGACGCGCTATTTATTTTACGTAATTATGACTTCCTTGTTGTCCTTTGTTCGATCCGTTTTTCGTAATTCTTTCCCTGAAAGATCCGTTGGACAAATATCCCCGGCGTATGTATCTGATTAGGGTCTAGTTCACCCGGTTCGACGAGTTCTTCTACTTCCGCTATAGTGATCTTTCCGGCGGTAGCCATCATGGGGTTAAAGTTCCTCGCAGTACCGCGAAATACCAGATTGCCGGTGGTATCGCCTTTCCATGCCTTTACAATGCTGAAGTCAGCCTTGAGCCATGACTCCATGATATACCATTTGCCGTCGCCAAACTGACGGGCTTCCTTACCTTCGGCCACCTCTGTGCCATATCCTGTCGGGGTAAAAAATGCGGGAATACCTGCGCCCCCTGCCCTTATACGTTCTGCCAGTGTTCCCTGAGGCACGAGATCGACCTCCAGTTCTCCTGAGAGCAGCTGGCGCTCAAACTCAGCATTCTCGCCCACATAGGAGGATATCATCTTCCTGACCTGGCGGGTCTTGAGCATTAGTCCTATACCAAAGTCATCCACTCCTGCATTATTGGATATGCAGGTCAGGTCTTTGACACCTTTTCTGATGAGGGCTGCGATACAGTTCTCCGGGATGCCACATAGGCCAAAGCCGCCGAGCATCAGTGTAGCACCATTGGGTATGTCTTTGATGGCCTCATCAGGTCCGGCCACTACTTTGTTTATCATCTTTCAAATTTTAAAAGGTTTGGCGATAAATACAAGTCCTTATGTCCACATGGGGCTGGAAAAAGAATAATAGTCTAAAATACTGGGCGATTAAAAAGGTATAAGGGGGATATGCACCTGATAATGAGTATGGATCACTTTTTATTCATGACAGCTTCCCTCTTACTCAGTTCTGTAATGATCTGTGTGTACATATTATCCATCAGTTGGGGATGGCCCTCATAGTATTTATAACTTGATTTATACTGAGCAGCTGTGATGTGATGGTTCTTATAAATTTGTGTATAGAGGGCATTCGTTAGGGGCAGATTGGGACTTTGCTGACCAAACTTATGCTCCACCAACGCGTCGGCCACGTGCATATCAGCCAGTACCTGTATCATCTGCTCCTGTGGGATCAGGTCTGCCGGCTTATTATCATTCATATGACTGCAGCCACAGAACAAAAAGAGAATTATGATAAAAAGTAAATGCTTCATTGTAGATTTGCCATCCCGAAAGTAGTAAAAAATGAATCTCGACAGGTATCAGGACATTGTTAAAGAAATCAAACCCTATGGTGCCCGTCTGGTCGCAGTAAGCAAGACCAAGCCAGCGAGTGATCTATCCATACTCTATGCTCTTGGACAGAGGTTATTCGGGGAAAATAAGGTGCAGGAGATGACAGACAAGCGTGAGGCGCTGCCGAAGGACATCGACTGGCATTTTATCGGCCACCTGCAAACCAACAAGGTCAAATTCATCGCTCCGTTTGTCAGTCTCATACATGCAGTAGACTCAGTCCGGCTGCTGGAGGAGATAGACAAACAGGCGCAAAAGAATACACGTATCATACCATGCCTTCTTCAGGTGTATATAGCTGCCGAGGAAACCAAATTCGGAATGGACAAAGAGGAGGTCATAGCGCTGCTCGACTCTACCGCCTACCAATCTTTCCAATACATTCAGATATGCGGCCTCATGGGCATGGCTACAAATACTGATAACATCGCTCAAGTTGAGAAAGAATTTGAAGGATTAAAGAGTCTCTTTGATAATATCAAGGAAAAGTATTTTGCTGATAAACCATATTTCAAAGAATTGTCAATGGGTATGTCATCGGACTACCCTATCGCCTTAAAGCATGGCGCCACACTCATCAGGATAGGAAGTGATATTTTCGGAAGCAGGTAATTTCAAATTACCTCATCTGTACCATCTCGCTGGAATATACTTTACCATTTACAGTCAGCTTAGCGATCAGAACGCCTGCTGCAAGACCGAAGCCTTTAGCGGAGAAATCAAGGCTGTATGCTCCTGCATTCTTTGCGAGATTGTTCTCAAGTGTAGTTATTTTTCTCCCGCTGATATCGTAGACCTCCAGTGTCACATTGGCATTGGCAGAGATATTATAGTTGATCTTAGTGGCATCAACGAATGGATCGGGGCTTACACTCAAGTCGATTGAAGCAGTCAGGCCTGCAGATTCATTTGATGCATCGAGATTCTTAAAGTTATTGCTATTGTCCACTTTGGTCAGGTCAGTAGTACCACCTGTGCATGGAATATAATACTCGGGTATGTAGCTATCGGTAATGCCTGATAGTTTAAGATTGTTGTCGACATCCTTTTTGATACTAAGCGCTCCGGTCTTGAAGCACCAGACCATATTAGGGTCCTTGTCCTGATTTACGATCTCATATTCCTCGAAGTACAGCTTATCCCCTACTATCATGCCCCGAAGTTTGATATCGGCATACTCTCCGTTTTCTTTGATAATGGTAGATGTGCCTGATATTTTATCACCCGCCTGTATGATATTAAACTCATATTCGAATGATTGTATAAAAGAAGTACGGTCCTGACTGAATTGGTTTCTTTTGCCTACATATTTTCCTGAGAGGTCTATGGACTTTAGCTCATTAGATGAAAGATCAGACAATACTTGTGCATTGACTGCAATGACCAAAATGAATACCGCTAAAATGGTAAGAGTAAATCTTTTCATGGTGTAAATTTTTGTTTTATTATAAGACTTCTTTCTATCCTAAAATTAAACTAATCATTTTGAAAGTACAAAATAAATTTCCTCACAATTTGTAACAGTATTGCCATTATGTCATCATATTATCTATGGTACAGATTTTGTTTTTATCTATTGCGATCAATTATATAAATTCGATGCCATGAAAAAGTCAATCTTCATCAGGTCGGTTCTCAAACGCTTGCTTATTATATCCATATCTTTCATGTGGGCACAGTCAATTATGGCTGATACTCATTCTGCCTATCTTCATGCACTGACAGACCTAAGGGCTGCGAGATGGCTAATAGCTAACCGGCCCGGTGGCTGGGCACAAACTGATAATGAAGCAATGGCAATACACGCGATCGAAGTAGCAGTATATGAGATCATTAAGGCCGACATTGATGATGGTAAATATTATAATGACACCCCGGACCTGCCCAATATTAATATCCCTGACAGACAGGGACGTATCCAGCGTGCTATCGAATTGATCCGCAAAGCGCGCACTGATGTAAATCTCGATGATGACGACACCTTTGCCGGAGGACTCAAGATCCGTGAACTAAGTCACATAGATGAGGCACTGCGTCTGACAGAAAATGCATTACCCGGTAAATGAGATGGATTTTCCCCAGATGTAAGTAGAAAATTGGCTACAGAAATTAAGTCCGCCAACCTTCAGTTAAAAAAATGATCGATCAGTAATGTGCGATTTGTTTTCGCAATATTATTTCAGCTTGAGAATCTTAAACTCGGTCCTCCTGTTTTGCTGATGCTGCTCCTCGGTACACTCTGACTTCACATTACCCTCACAGGCACAGCCATTGACCAGTTTACGCTCTCCATATCCCACAGCGATCATACGCTTAGAATCGATGCCATGAGCTACCAGATATTCCACACATTCTTTGGCGCGTTTGGCAGATAATTCGTCGTTAGATTTCATAGAGCCGCGACAGTCAGTATGCGAACTCAGCTCTATCTCCATACCCGGAAACTTCTGCATCAGTGCTACTACTTTATCGAGTTCTGCAGCTGCATCAGGGCGTATATCCCATTTATTGACGTCATAGTACAGGTTATCGATCTTGATGACCATGTCTTCTTCCAGGTATGTCATCTCAAGGGTCTCATAGATGCTTGCAGGGGCCACTTTGCCTTTTGTGGTGATGTCTTTAGACGGCCTGTCATAGCTGCCTTTTATATTGTCAGCCACCTTATAGGCGCACATGGTATAATCTGAATTGGGATCCAGATTGAATTTACATTTGCAGTCGGCTGTGACCAGACATGTCTTCTTAGTACCGGTAGCCTTATTGGTCAGCTCGACGGTTGCACCTTCGAGGGTTCCTTTTCCGTTTTGCTTCACACATACATAGAGATCTATTCCGCCCAGTTTGTTCATAGGTATCTGGACTACCTGATTACTTTTGCTTGCAGGGCCCGTCACACTGTTCGGTTCATACTCTTTCTGAGAGGCGCTGAGCTTGTAACTCGTATTGGGCTGTACCGGGAAACAGAACTCGCCTTTATCTCCGGTCGCTTTGGTAGCTATGACACTTTTGTCATCAGACAGCTTAACCAAGGCCCCGGCCAGACTCACGCCTGTAGCTGCGTCTACTACCGCACCGCATATGGTAACGGCTATTCTTTTAAATTTATAGATATCGTCATCGCCCAGGCCGCCCGGGCGGTTTGAGACCAGGTATCCATTTATATTGCTTCCATCTACGATATATCCGAAATCATCCGAACTGGTATTGATAGGTGCACCAAGGTTCTGCACATTGCCCCACTCTCCATTCGCGAATGTAGCTGCATAGATATCCAATCCACCCAATCCTATGTGACAATCACTGGAGAAATACAAAGTGCCATCATCTGCAATGAACGGAAATAACTCCCGCCCTTTGGTATTGACACCTGCTCCCAGATTGATGGCAGGTCCCCAGTTGTTATTCATATCCCTATAGCTGACATAGAGGTCTGTTTCACCAAATCCACCGGGCATATCCGAGCTAAAATATAACCTCTTTCCGTCCCTGGACAACGCCGGATGACCGACGGAGTAATCATTGTTATCGATCGATAGTTCTGTTATGTGTACCCACTTTTGTTTACTGTCATCCCAATCAGCATGCATGATCTTGAGCTTTGCGATCTTATCACTACTCCTCTTGACCCTGGATTTGATGTAATTGGTTCTCGTAAAAAAAAGTTCTTTACCATCGGCTGACACGACCGCAGGTCCTTCGTGAAACTTTCTGTCCGGCTGGCATCCCTTGATCTTGGCGGGCGCACTCAAGTTGTCACCTTGCTTTGTACTGATATAGAGATCATAAAAGCGTCTGTTGCTCCATACATCCTGACGAACAATGGATGCATCAGTACCACGGTTTGAGCTGAATAAAATACCATCTTTATAAAAAGCCACTCCCATTTCTGAAGCGGGGGAATTTTGTGCAGTGAGGTTCGTGATCTCATATATTTTATTGTCTACTGCCAGTGCTTTCACCTTCTCGACACCACTGCTGAGCTCTCTGCCACGCGGGTCATCAGGTACTGCGGTGGCATAATCACTGAAAGCTTTAGATGCCTCATCATACTTACCATTGGCCCTTAGCTCAAGTCCATAGTATAGCTTGTCAATAGCTGGCGAGTTCGGATTTTTTACGATTTGAGCATAAAGAGCTTCGGCATTCACATGGTCTTCCATCATCACATAGGTGCGTGCCAGTTTTTCTTTGAGAGAAATGTCTGAAGGTGCCTTGTCTACTGCTATCTTGTAGTTTTCGGCTGCCAGCGCAAAATCGAAGTGGTTGAAATTGCGGTCAGCCCTCATCTGCGCAGCGCTTTGCGACCATACCGAAGCGGATATCACGATCAAACCTATCAGCAGTAAAATACTCTTTCTACACTTCATCTTTCGGAATTTTCTGGGTTAATTATGTTTGGGATATGAGTTTAGAAATAGCGCATGTACCTCGGGTTGACAATTTTTTTCTTGTGATAATCAAAATCATATCCTGCCATGACCTCATGTGAGCCCATAGTAAAATGCGATATAGGTGAAACAGTCAGGTCATATGCGTATCCTACCCTTAGCTGCCGGGTAATATTGACTGCTACCATGAAGCCATACGAATCAGACAACCTGTAGCTCACTCCCAGCCAAAGCCTGTCTATGAAGATGAAATTTGCATTAAAGTCCATGCTGATAGGTGCATATTTAGGTACATATTTGATCAGGATAGAGGGTGCAAATTTCACTTTCTTTCCCAGATCAAACTCATAACCGGCAGTAGCGTAGATACTGGTATACTGGTGTGCACTGTCAATACTCCTCTGCCACACCTCATTCTTAGTTGAGAGCGAGTTTGACAATATCTCGGGAACAGATACACCTATAAAGAACTTTTCGCTATATACGTGGATACCGGCTGTAATATTGGGCAACCATAGATTGACATTATTCTGAAAACTCTGGTCCGCTTGTTGTGATAGTCCCACAGCAGTGAGGTCTTCGCGAAGGTTGGTCACACTAGCCCCGAGCCCGAGAGATATCTTGATCTTTTTCTGCTTGCCTACAGGGATGCGATATGCAAAATCTGCTTCCAGTTTGTCAGAATGTACCACGGTGTAATGATCAGACACAAAAGAAAAACCAAGTGCCACATGGTCATTTTTGAGAGGGGAATGTATAGCAAACGATGCTGTCTGAGGGGCACCGGGCACATTCACCCATTGCCATCTGTATAGCGCTACCATGCTGAGTGACTCCCTGCTACCTGCATAGGCAGGATTAAACATAAGCCCGTTAAATCTATACATCGTGAGCTGCTGGTCCTGCTGCGCTATTGCTGCCAGCGAGGCCAGAGCAAAAACTATGATTAAAATTCTTTTCATCTGTATAATTAGTTTTGGCGTATTCTTTTAATGATTATCTCTGTATGACTATGTATCCCATCCTATCCGAGGTCACTCCATCGTTAAATTTGAAAATGTACCAATAGGAACCATCCGGCAATGGTTGTCCGTTCTTTTTCCATGTACCGTTAAAATCATTCACATATCCGTCACCGTCATTTCGCCATACCTCATCGCCATAGCGGTTATATACCAGTAGCTGAGACAAAGGAAATTCATTAGCAGAAGCGATCACGAAGACGTCATTTACTCCGTCTCCATTAGGCGAAATGCCTTGCGGTATGTAGAATGCCGCCTTAGGCAATATCATGACATACACCTCAGCATTGGCACATACGGTATCCCCGTTTAATATATTGCATAGCGTATAGCAGAATGAATCGACTCCGTTTTGAGTTGCATTTGTGTCAGCTGTGATCGGATCTACCGGATAATCATGTACGGGAGTATATTGAATGATGTTGCCACTATCTATAGCTATGGCACCGTGCACCGGCTGTGAACATAACGAGATATACTCGCCACCGGTCCTGGTGTCATTGGCTGTGACATTGATATAGATAGTTGAGTCCTGTTTGGTCAGTCCTTCATCGTTGCGGGCCTGCACAGGTACTATTACGATCACATAGGCGCCAGTGCATTTATTGCTTGTATCACATATTGTATAGTGAAAAGTATCCACCCCGGCGAATGAACTATCCGCTGTATAACAGAATATGCTATCTCCTATCTGACTGACCGAACCACCATTGCTAGTTGTCGTAGAATAGGACGAAATAGTGATATGATCTCCCGGGTCTATATCATAGTCATCAGCTAATACATTAACACTGCTGCAGGTCAATGACCAATTATAAAGTATGGTGTCATTGTCGGCTACAGGAGCATGATCTACAGGTATGACCGAGATGATCAGCAATACTGTGTCGCAGGTGGGCACCTCATTGCAGATCACCACTTTGACAGATTGCTGGGCCCTGGAGTTATTAGGGGAAGCAATGTATATACATGGGTTAGTACCCGGAGTCGAAGATGTCGATCGTATCGTGTCGATAGATGTACCGATCGATGCCACATAGACCTCCGGACTATCTACCTGAGTATATGTAAAACAATATATACTGCCGGAGTCTTCCAGTACACTGACATGGAGGGTATCAGCAGGCTGTCCGGCTGCATTGAGTATCACCGGAGGGGCGGAGCAATTTTCAACAGTTATAGTAACGGTAGCCGTATTGCATAAACTTGGGCTACCGTTATCACAGGCCTGGTAGGTAAATACATCTGTACCTGTAAATCCACGATTGGGGCAGTAGGTCACCGTCGAGTCGCCGGAGACAGTAGCAGTACCATGTATAGCCTGAGTTGATACAGATTGTACATTCACGTTTGACCCCTGCGGCGAATAATCTTTTGAGATGACATTGATCTGTGTGCAATGGTCCGAACAGACTGCTGCGCTATCTGAATATACAACCGGGACAAGCCCGTTGCATGGGTAGTTGGTGATATTGATAGCTACAGTACTAGTATCACAATAGCAGGAGTTGCAAATGGCATAGCGCAAATGATCTGTCTGTCCTACTTTGGTCGAATCTGTACAGGTATAATGCAACAATCCATTGGTGATGGTAGCCGTACCAAAAGATGGGGCACTGACCAGAGACACCGTAAATACTCCCCCATTGATAGGCAAAGTATCATTAGCGAGAATATCAAATGCACTGGAACAATTGATAGAATATCCCGCATACTCGGTGTCCGGAACGGCTACAGGCCTGGTACAAGGCTTTTGAGTCACATTAAAAAAGGCATAAACTGTGTCACAACCGCAATCGGTACATATCTGATACCGGATAGAATCTGATCCAAATCCAGCAACTCCTGCCGTGTATGTGATCTGCGTACCCGAAGCTGAAGCTGTGCCTCCGAACTTAGGGTTGTTCAAAAGTGTGACCCTCGCACTGCCAAAGCCAATCACATTCTGATCATTTACAGCCAGATCAGCTATAAGAATCGCCTGCTGCTGTACGGCATATGTATCGTTGACTGCTACTATTGGCTGACAGGTGATCACATTCAGGTAAACAAAAGCCGAGTCAGCATTTGATCCTCCCGGGCAGGTATCTTGCTCCAGATAGACCAAAGTATCAGGGCCCACATAGCCTGGCTGGGTAGATGTGTATATTATTTGATTGCCGGATACCACTGATGTCCCATGGCTGGACTGATGAAGAATAGAGAGCGTAAGCGCCCCACCGGCTACATTCTGGTCATTAGAAGTGACTGACAGTGTGCTTGGCAGACTACTGCTATTATAAACCGTATAGTGGTCAGCCACAGCTACAGGCGCCGGGCAATAGGGTTTTACTTCTATCGAAACGGTGGCCTGTATACAGTTTCCGCATGAGTTGCAGATCGTATAGATGTAATAGTCAGTGCCTACGAACCCAACTGCCGGAGTATACTGAATAGTAGAATCATTAAGTATTATTATAGAGCCATGCACGGGTGTCTGATAGATAGAAAGTGAATCGCCTGTGATCTGAACACCACTGCCTGAGGATACCTGAACATATTGCGTTACTACAGTGGATACAGGAACATTGCGCAAAGTGGAATCTAAGCCCACTTCAGCATAAGGGACAGGGCACTGTGCATAAGAAAAATTTAAAACTAAAAGTAGAAATGAAAGGAAGGTGATTTTTTTAAAAAACAAGCTTAAATAAGCATAGTTGATATGTTTCATGTTCTGATTATTGGTGCGAAAGTATGTTTAATAAGGCTAAACGCCAAAATATTTATGTGGACAATTCCCTCGTTTTCATTAACAACAAAAGGTCTGTATATAAAAATAGCCGAACAATGATCAGTACATTTCATTGGCATTTGGAAAGCTTTTGCTCTTCACATCTGCTATGTATCCAGCGACCGCCTGGTGCATCAGATCTGAGAGTTCCGCATACCTTCTCACAAATCTTGGGCGAAACTCCTTGTTAATACCAAGCATATCATGCGATACCAGCACCTGTCCGTCTACACCGGGACCTGCTCCTATACCTATTACCGGTATAGAAATACTCTTAGCCACCTCTTCTGCGAGGCTCGCAGGTATCTTTTCCAGTACCAGAGAGAAGCAGCCTATTTTTTCAAGCAAGATGGCATCCTCTTTCAGCTTTTGGGCCTCGGCTTCTTCTTTTGCTCTTACATTGTAGGTCCCGAACTTATATATCGACTGCGGGGTCAGGCCCAAGTGCCCCATGACTGGTATACCGGCTGTAAGTATCCGTTCAATTGATTCTCTGATCTCACCACCGCCTTCCAGCTTCACCGCATGTGCGCCGGCTTCTTTCATGATGCGGATAGACGACTCCAGGGCCAGCCGCGAGTTACCCTGATACGACCCGAATGGCAGATCGACTACTACCAGTGCCCTGGTGACGGCCCTGACTACTGATGCGCCGTGATAGATCATCTGATCGAGTGTGATCGGCAGTGTGGTCTCATGACCGGCCATGACATTAGAGGCAGAGTCGCCCACCAGTATCACATCTATGCCCGCACCATCGATGATACGTGCCATAGAGTAATCATAAGCAGTGAGCATCGATATTTTGATACCGTTTTCTTTAAACTCCTGTAGCGTATGAGTGGTAATACGTTTGATTTCTTTATTGACTGACATATGGATGTTTTTGTGGTGTAAAAGAGTATAAAATCCATCAATTCTCAGCAAATATCACAAAATGATGGACACTAATATACAAACTCCTGCCCGCCGATTTGTTATTTTCGGTCAATCAGGTATTATCTATTGCAAATTACTTCCCTTGTGCTTTGGGAGTGTCTTCCGGCTTAGCTGGAGGCTTTGGTAGCGCTTGGGGCTTGGGCTTCTTGGCGCGGCGGCGAAAAAGATCGGTCCACCTATCAAAATCCTGTCGGAATGAGATACCGATACCGGTTTTGTTTATATTCCGGTTATTAAAATTGTCATAGTCATTCTTATTGTATGTCTTAGCGCGCCATGCGCCGTTTTTATCCAGTATATATTCCACCTCAAAATCTCCCGAACCGTAAGCGCTTTTATTGTTTGTGGCTCCAGGAGTTATACTCTGATAATTATCTCCAAAGTCCACATTACCTCCTACGTTGACAGATAGCCTATTATTGAAAAACTTCTTTGTCAGTGCCAGTTGCACTTGTTTACGTGCATTCAGGTTATCTGAGGTCGCCCCGGGAATACCTGTAAGTAAGGCCTGATCATAAGATTGGAAGTTTAGATTCAGGTCCAGGTCTTTTACATTAAGGTTGTCAAAGAAACTACCCATGTACAGAGATAGCTGTGAACTAAGAAATTCACTTACAGTATTGGTAGCAGAGTTGCCTATCGATCTGCTGCTGGTAATAGCATCAGTACTTGAGTTGCCTGATGGCAGGAACCTATTCATCACGAGGAGGCCAAATACCTGCTTATTCAATTCGGACTCTGTCGTCCTCATTAGTTGTAATTTATTGTCTATATATGTCCTTAAAGCCGGATCAGGATCTACCGGCATCACATCAAAAGATATTTCAGGGCTCTGCAAAACACCTTTCAGTTTCAGTAGCAGGTTTACATTGATCCTGTTTAGAGAACGTAAGTATGCATCACCACTGCTTTGTCCATTGGCTGCGAGCAGGTCGGAGATCAGGTCATATGTGGCAGTTTTGACCTGATAGACCGCACTCACATCCAGTTGAGCATTATTGACATCGCCCTTGAATGTGATCGTCCCGCCTTTGTCCAGCTCAAATTTCTTATTTACAATATTTTGCATAGTGAATAGGTAATTACCCTGATCTATCTCATATCGTCCATAGATATTAAACTCCCCGCTCCTGAGAATCTCCACCTTGATCTCTCCCCGGCCTCGGCTGCTCAGTATATCACCGGTAGCCGGGTCCAATATGATGTCCAGTACCCCGTCGGGTGTGACATCGAGGTCCAGAATAAAATTGACACCTTTTGCTTTGATCTCTTCTTTCCTTTTGACTTTTATAGTATCCTTCCGAGGATTTATGAAGCGGTAGAAGGAATAACGGTTCGTCTCATACGTGTTATTGATTGGAATGGCACAGTGAGTGCCTGACCTCACCTGAGCATAAGCCCTGATGGTCACTGCAGGTATGGTTCCGGTGAAATCAACCTTGCCTTTTACTATCCCGTTGCCATAAAATACTGGCATATCTTTTACTGTGGTATTGAGTACCTGCTCATCGTCTGCATCTACATGCAGATCGAGTGTGATCTTTTTGAAATGATCATGATATATCCTGCCGGTGCCGACTGCCTTATGATTAAAACTGTCTATGACATCTATGCTGCCTATGTCAAAGTATCCATCTCCCACCTCTATATCTTCATTTCTCAGAGTATAAGTGGTATTCAAATAGCTTACATTGACTTTTGCCTCGTTGATCCGCAGAGTACCTTTGAGATCGAGGGCTTTGATCGGCCCGTGCAGGTTTAATTTAGCAGAAGCTGTACCTGACACACGCCTTACATATTTCGCGAATAACGGGTAGTTCAAAAAATTGAGATTTATTGAAGATATATCATTAGTAAGATTGATCTCATCATGCATCAGATCATAATATCCATTGATAGCCAAATTAGTCTTCGCACCCAATAAAGTGGCATCTATTTTAATTCTTTTTTGGGCATTATCAAGGGTGCTGTTTACTGCTAGCAGACCGATAGGTATTTTGCCGAGATAGAAGTCTTTAATTTCAATATTGCCTATCGGAGCAGGATTGGAGAAAACATCTTCGACTTTTAGCGTACCGTTCACTGTTCCTTTCAGGTCTCGTATCTTATCATTAAAGATATTTACAAAGTCCCCCAGCGATGTCTCATTGATAGCAATATCTATCGATGTAGAGGTGTCATTTTTCAAATATGAATCAAGACGGATAGACTGTTTGCCGCTCGCAAAAATAAGACTGTCGGTGGTGATCTGCTTGCCATGCACTACTATACGATTATTGGGAGCAAAACTCCACTTATTGCCTCCCAGCCATACTTCTGACGGCAGAAAGCGGATCTCAGCGCTCGACTTTAGCGGCTTGAGATAGGCTGTGATATCAGCCCTGTTGTACCTCTTTGCATCTGAGCCCCTGAGATCAAATCGAAACTCATCTCCCTCTGTGTATGAGTGTGAGACCATAGTATCCACCAGCACACTATCTCCGGAGTATACTCTGTCTATTTTGGCCAGTATATCTATTTTACCATCCTTAGACCGAGCATTGAGATCAAACCGATCGATAGTATATTTATCAAATACCAACTCCGGGATCGAGCCCTGTATATTCAGTGTATGATTAGTACTGTTCATGTCACCATAGATCGTCGAATTTCTGATCTCCACAAATCGGGGGTCTATGACACGTGTGATACCTGATGAATCAAATACCCTCAACTCAAAATTGAATTGCTGAGGATCTATCATTCCGGTATCCTCATAGTTCTTTGTGAAAGTATAATTGAGATAGCTCTTTAGTGCTTTTGGCAATCCTGTGAATGAAAACATACCAGTGATCTCGCCTTCTATATTGTCAGATTTGAGTTTGATCTCTTTTCTGTGATCATCCAGTACACTGGATGTGGCGACTATATTTCTCACTACCACCGACTCGTGACCATGTTGCAGATAGACATCATTGAGTATCACTGAGCCGATCATATCGTCCGGTTTCTTTCCGGAGAAATCCGCCGTGACGTTACCCTTCAAGATGAAAGTATCTTTTGTAAGGTGAAGCTCCCTGAAACTCGCGTTGCGCAATGTGGCAGCAAAATTATAACGTGGTATTTTCTCCGTCATATCGACTGTACCTGTGAAATCAGCATCCAGATATTGGTCTTTTACTACCAGATTTCCGCTAAAAAATTTCCCTTTGACCAGACCGTCGACCTCCAGGTCTTTATAGTCATAGCCCTTGATCGTGAGGCTTGATACATCTCCCAGCAGCTTTGCATTGAGTGTTTCGAGTTTGATACCTCCACCTTCTATACTCGTATGCAGGCTTACCTTGCCAAAAGTGACCTGATCTCCAAACCATTTACCCAGATCAAAATCTCTCATACTTAGGTCCCCTGAGTAGGCACTCTTCGCATCTCTCTTGTTATATTTGAAGTTAATATCCGAAGTCGCTGATCCTATATCAGTATATAGATTTCCCCGGGTCACGAAATCAGATATGAATCCATCAAAATCTCCATTGAAATTGATACGTCCCAGTGCATTAAGATTGGGAGGATATATATTGCTGGGGTAGATCAGGTGCATGTCCCTGGCGCTGGTGACAAACTGTTCTATACGGAGGTTGAGAGATGTCTCATCTATATTGGGCAAACCTTTGGAATAGAAATTGCATTTCAGAAAAGTACCAGTGGCGGTACTTAGCATTATATTTTTTCCCTGAAGGTCACTTATCGTTCCTCTCAGTTTACCCGATATCGTGATCGTATTATGTGCTATCGTTCCCAGATTATTAAAAAGGTAATTAATATCCTTTAGTGAAAGTGATGCATTATTAAGATCAGCTTTGATCACTACCTTATCCATAAATTGATTAAAGTCCTCGAAGTCAGAATAGTCAAATGCCAGATATGCGTTGAGCTTGCTATTGCCCGTTTCCAGATATAGGTTTCTTAGACTGATCTCTTTGATGGAAACGTTCGCTAAACCAGACAATTTCCTGATCTCAAACCCGCTTTTTTCCATTGCTGAAAGGGACTTGATATTTAGATCGACGGAGTCCCTGAACATTGCCCCATTTTTAGCTTTCAGGTTTATATCCGTCAATGCCAAATGTGCGAAATCCACCCCTTTATCTTTTGCCGGCTTGTTGACATCATTATATGCAAAGCTAGAGTTTGACAATGATGCGCCATCCCATCTGATGACCCATCCTGGTGGAAGGAATCTAAACACATCAGTTGGCGGTGGTGGTATATTCTCATCTTTAGCCTCCACTGTCACAGCTGCCCTGACACCGTCTATAGATACATTGTGAATGTCTATCAGTTTATTCTGCAGCGCTAACTTATTGACATCGATTTTACAACTGGGTAGAAATACACTGACCAGCAAATGCTTTTTCAGGTCTTCGAATTTAAAGTCCGTGTTTGTGAGCGTAAGTTTTTCGAGTTCGATCAGTAGTGACAATGATTTAGATGTAGTATCAGATACAGGCTTCGCTTTATTGGCCAGTGAGTTCTTGGTATCGGCAAATAATGCACTTAGGTTGAGATTTCCAGATGTATCATTTTGGAGATATATTTTGGCATCTTCGAGTGATATGCCCTTTATCTTAAACTCCTTTTTGAGCAGGCTCCAATAAGATATATCTGCATTGAGCGTACCGGCGTATATCATTGTATCGCCTTTTTTGTCCGCCATGTAGAATCCTTTTATGTCAAGGTTTCTGAAAAGGCTCCACTGAAAGCTTTTGATCTCGACTTTTGTGCCAATCTTATTAGATATATAATTGACAGCTTTTTGCGCTATATAATTCTGAACTGAAGGGATTCTTAACGACAGCGTGATGCTCCCGCTCAACAATAGTATGAACAGCAATAGTATACCTACAATTTTGAAAACCCTTTTCATCGTAACACTCAACGAACTATACTGCCCCTAAAGTATATGCTCAAAAGTTCTTTATGAACTTTTAATATGCTTAATCTTTCCTTTCTTTGCCGCCAGATGCCTACAATATTAGCCATAGAATCATCCTGCGATGACACCTCCGCAGCTATATGCAAAGATGGCAAAATTCTTGCCAACATCATTTTCTCCCAAAAGGTGCATGAGGCGTGGGGCGGAGTAGTACCCGAACTGGCCTCTCGCGCGCATATGAAAAACATCATCATTACGGTCGATACTGCCATCCGTCAGTCAGGCATCAAGAAAGAAGACCTTGATGCGATTGCATTCACCCGCGGGCCAGGACTTATCGGTTCTTTGCTGGTCGGAGTATCCTTTGCCAAAGGATTGGGCATGGCATTGGGACTGCCCCTCATCGAGGTCAACCACATGCAGGCACATGTCATGGCAAACTTCATAGACCAAACACCTTCATTCCCGCATATTTGTCTCACAGTATCAGGTGGGCACACTCAGATCATACTAGTGAAGGGCGAACTAGACATGGAGCTGATCGGAGAAACACTCGATGACGCTGCCGGTGAAGCTTTTGACAAGTCTGCCAAGCTGCTGGGACTGACATATCCCGGTGGACCGATGATCGACAAACTCGCACAGTCAGGCGATCCTGACCGTTTCAAATTCGCGGAGCCACAGATCAAAGGATATAATTATAGTTTTAGTGGTCTAAAGACCTCTATTCTGTACTTCATTCAAGCTCAAACAAAACTAAATCCCGACTTTGTCAAAGACAACCTTAACGATCTTTGTGCATCTATCCAGAAAACTATCGTTGACATACTTTTAAAAAAATTAACTTTTGCGGTCCGCGAAAACCATATTCATGAGATCGCTCTCGCAGGCGGTGTATCGGCGAATTCAGAACTGAGGAAGAGATTTGAGGAATTAGGAAAGGTAAATAACTGGAAGACGCATATCCCTCGTTTTGAATATTGTACTGACAATGCAGCCATGATCGCTATAGTAGCACATCATAAATTCCTTAGAAATGAATTTTGTGATTATGATGTCGAGCCTCTGGCCAGATATCATCTCTAGCAATTAATTAATCCTTCTTTGGAGTAATATAGAAATGTATACCAGCGTGAAGGCCCATGTAGAAATTGCGTGATTTCTGATAGTCGACATCATTTTTGGAGAACCAATCCAAATTCTTAAGCGCATCCCCATTCAGATCGTTTATTGCGACAAATGTGACCAGACCAACATTAAAATACATCCAATCTGTCGCGTAAATATCGACTCCGGTATTTAATGTGATGCCATAATCGATCTTTTGGAATTTCTGATCGATAGAGAGTTCACCAGGGTATTTGTATTGCCAATGATTGACCCATATATTTTCTGACCCACCATCCCTGAAATTGACCTGAGGCCCCAGCATCAGGTAATAATTCGCTATGTCACCTATATGGGTCTGGTATTTGACGTATATGGGGAATTGCAAATAATTAAACTTAACCTCCCGCCTTACATTGACATACTTATAGGTCCCGACGAAATATGGATTAGGATTGTTGGGATTTGTCGGATTTGCCACCACACTAGGGTCAGGGATGAAAGTGTTGTTAGGGCCTGCTACTGCGGCCACAGGGCCGACAAAATTATCATCATAGGTCTGACCTGCCCAGCTGAACGAAGGCTGAAATTCTATACCAAAGCGCTTCACGAAGTTATACCCTATATTGCCACCTATCTGACCTCCCCATGTAAAAACATAATCCATCTCTGACTGACGGACGATGGGGATATAAAAAAGATTCAACGTATTATAGTTATTCTGGTTCAGTATCCATGTGCTATTTAATGATCCTTGCACTCCCAAATGAAGGCCTGTCCGGAGCATCCCATCAAAGTATACATGCCTCATTCTCCTGTGAGCAGATGAGGTCAGGGCCAAAAAACACATAAATACTATCAGGGTAATTTTAAATTTACTCATGGTTTGGATTTCGTCTAAAGAATATCTGTAAGTTTAAACCGCATACAAATAAATGATAGATACGATACATAGGCTTAAAGAGTTTCTCAGTTATCAACAGAGGGCGCAAACTAAATACTACATACACTCCCCTTTTGTGTACCAATTTTACCTGAATGTGCTGGAGGGCAGCACTGCCGACGAACTACAAAAGATCAAAGCACTCCATGACCATTTATTCCAAATTTACGACAAAATTTCGATAAATGATATGGGTGCTACGCCCGGAAATAAAGAAAAAACGATCTCAAAACTGGCCTCCGGGGCCTCTATGCCTGAGAAATATGGCAAAGTCCTTTTCAATCTGGTCAGGTATTTTTCGCCAGGTACTATCATAGAACTAGGCACCTGCCTGGGCATTAGCACAGCCTATATGGCCAGTGCTGACGATGCGGGAAAGATCATCACTATAGAGGGAAGTAAAAGCCTGTCAGATCTGGCCGTTAAAAACTGGGGGGAACTAAAATTTAACAATATTGAGGCCATCATCGGAAGCTTTGATGAGAAACTGCCGGAGGTTTTGTCCGGCATTGAGACAGTTGACATGGCCTTTATCGATGGCAATCACAGATACGCCCCTACATTGAAATACTTTAATATGCTCATGGAAAAGGCCAATGAAAAATCTATTCTGGTCTTTGATGATATCTATTGGAGCCGCGAGATGAGCGAGGCATGGACCGTGATAAAAAAGGATCCTAGAATCACCCTGACGATAGACATCTACCGCCTTGGGATAGTCTTTATGCGTCATGATAAGCTTGCTAAAGAGGATTTTACCTTGCGGTATCCATAGCAAATAATATTACCGCAAAGAACGCGGAGAGCGCAAAACTATTGACTTTGCGTCCTTTTCGGTAAAGATATTATGAAGTCTTAAAGATCAGCTCACCGTCTTTAGCTGCGATCTTGACCTTATCGCCTGATGATACTTCTCCTGCGAGTAGCATCTTCGATATCGGATTGACGATCTCTTTTTGAATAGTCCTTTTGAGTGGCCTTGCACCGTATTGCGGATCAAATCCTTCATCTCCCAGCCAATCCAATGCCGAATCGTTTATGTCAAGTTTGATCTCTTTGCTATGCAGCAGGTCCTGAAGGTTTGCCAGTTGCAATGACACGATCTCGCGTATCTGGCCCCTCATCAGCGGCCTGAACATGACTATCTCATCTATCCTATTGATAAACTCCGGTCTCACAGACTGCTTGAGCCTTTCTACAACTTCTATTTTAGTTGTTTCGGTCACTGCCAATATGTTTTCGTCTTTTATATTTTCAAAATTGCGCTGGATGATATCGCTACCGATATTGGATGTCATGATGATGACGGTGTTTTTAAAGTTGACCATGCGGCCTTTGTTGTCAGTCAGTCTGCCATCATCGAGCACTTGCAGTAATATATTAAAGACATCAGGGTGCGCTTTTTCTATTTCATCAAAGAGTATGACACTATATGGTTTCCTGCGTACAGCCTCTGTGAGCTGACCGCCTTCATCGTAGCCGACATAACCCGGAGGTGAACCAACGAGACGACTCACACTATGTTTCTCCTGATACTCGCTCATATCTATACGGACCATTGCGTTCTCATCGTTGAAGAGTACATAACTCAAGGCTTTGCTCAACTCAGTTTTACCCACACCGGTAGTACCAAGGAATAAGAACGAGCCGATAGGTTTCCGTTCATCCTGCAGACCTGCTCGGCTGCGGCGTATAGCATCTGCCACAACTTCTATCGCTTCCTCCTGGCCTTTCACACGCTCGCGGAGTTTATCTTCGAGGTGAAGCAGTTTTTCTCTCTCACCCTCCAGCATCCTGGTCACAGGTATGCCGGTCCAGCGACTGACGATAGCCGCAATATCTTCACCAGTTACTTCTTCGCGCAACAATCTTTTCTCAGGTGATATAGTAGCCAGTTCTTTTTCCAGTTTAACAATATCAGATTCAGCTTCTTTGATTTTACCGTAGCGTATTTCTGCTACCTTACCATAGTCACCTTCACGTTCGAAACGCTCTGCTTCGATCTTCATATCCTCTATGCTGCGGCGTTGGGCAGTGATCTTGTCTACTATCTCTTTTTCGCGTTTCCACTTAGAACTGAACTGATTCCTCTCTTCTTTGAGGTTAGCCAACTCCTGATTGAGTTCTGACATTTTCTTTTTGTCATTCTCTCGCTTGATCGCTTCTATTTCTATTTCGATCTGCATGATGCGACGTTCGATCTCATCGAGCTCCTCAGGCAGAGAGTCCATCTCCATGCGAAGCTTGGCCGCCGCCTCGTCTATCAGATCTATGGCCTTGTCAGGCAAAAATCTATCTGTGATATACCTCGAACTCAGCATCACTGACTGTATGATAGCCTCGTCGCGTATCTTTACTTTGTGATAGCTCTCATAACGTTCTTTCAGTCCACGGAGTATTGATATAGCATCCTCTGGACTAGGCTCATCGATGATGACCTTTTGAAAACGCCTCTCAAGGGCCTTGTCTTTTTCGAAATATTTTTGATATTCATTCAAAGTCGTCGCACCTATCGCACGAAGCTCGCCACGCGCCAGCTCCGGTTTGATGATATTAGCGGCATCCATGGCGCCTTCAGTAGCACCGGCACCGATGAGAGTATGTATCTCATCGATGAAGAGTATTATACGTCCTTCACTTTCTTTTACTTCCTTGACGACAGCTTTCAGCCTTTCCTCAAAATCACCACGGTACTTAGCACCAGCCATTAGTGCGCCCATATCCAGTGCGAAAATGGTTTTAGTTTTCAGGTTCTCAGGCACGTCACCTTTTACGATACGGTGAGCAATACCTTCTGCTATTGCAGTCTTACCGACTCCCGGTTCGCCGACAAGCAGCGGATTGTTTTTGGTTTTTCTTGACAGGATGTGCATCACACGCCTGATCTCTTCATCACGGCCTATCACAGGGTCGAGCTTACCGCTCTTGGCCTGTGCATTGAGGTTTACAGCATACTTATCGAGGGAATTATATTTCGCGTCTGCAGATTGTTCAGTCACTTTATTGCCTTTGCGGAGCTCAAGGATAGCCGCGCGGAGTTTCTTATCCTCCAGCCCTACTTCCTTTAGCAGTTTGGCAGTGTCATCTCCCACAGACAGCATAGCCAGCAGGAGTATCTCCACGCTCACGTAACTATCTTCAAAGTCTTTTAGCAGTTTATTTGCGTGCAAGATCAATTTACTAAATGCTTGCGAAGGGGCAATCTCTGCTGTCTGGCCCGATACTTTAGGAAGGGTTTTCAGTTTCTCTTCAACCTTACCTAATAATATATTACGATTGACTCCTGCCTTTTCCAAAATAAAAGGCAAGGAATCTTCATCCACATTCAGCATCGCCTTCAGCAGATGTATCGTATCCAGCTGCGCATGGTTATCATTAAAAGCATCCTGCTGTGCTGTGCTCACAGCCTCCAGTGCTTTGGTAGTTAAGTTATTTAAATTCATACTTTGGTTTTCTCCTTGTAGTTTTTAGCAAATCATGCACCATATATCCAATATGGAAATATTGTCATGCAAAACTACCCGCCATTGGACATACTGTCTATGACTTTTATCACATTTCGGAAAAAAAGGCAGATTGGCTCTATGATAAGGCCGTGTCTACAATATCGGATTATCAATAAAAAACCTCACATGACCATCAGGAGATTTGGATTCTTCTTTCAGCCTGATGAAATGGTCAAGCCTGTCTGTGATAATAAAGAAGATATAATCGTCATGCAGGAAGCCCTTTTTGACGGCTGCGTATTGATCTGCATCATATGAGTTGATGATAGAGAGATAAACTTTATGCTCTTTGAGGTACTTGCTTGCCATGCCCTTCAGTAGGGTCTGTACGCCGCTCACACTGCCGACCAGATGTATGGGATAGAGCAGCCTGTCAGTCAATTTCAACGATGCCAGGAATTTAAAAAAGCCTTTGGGGTTATCCAGTGTCAGCGCGAAGTAGTCGCCCCAGTTGACAGCGATACCTGCCGCTTCTATATTACCATTGGCATCGGGCAGCATATAGACCTTGCTGGTCTTGGAGTACTTTTTGATATTGTCGACTAACCTGAGGAACAATTCTTCAGAGTGAACGCTATTAAACACATAGTCCTGCTTTTGCCTTTGAAGCATCTTATACAACTGCTTAAGCTTATCTGTATTGTCAGTTATGTCTATAAGTTTAGCAGCAGCGCTTTTGCTTCCATAAAATTTATTGAGCACTGAATTGGTCCGTACAGGGAAGGTCTCAAAATGCTTTTTATGCGTTTTCGAATTCAGTACCAGTGCATCATGGATGGCTTTATTTTCCTTGCCCATAGAAGCGTATGCGAAATGTACTCCATACACACCTACAAGGCTATGCAGCACGGAGAATATCATTGTAAATATCTTCTTGCGGCGATATACCTTCCTGCCATTTTCCGAGCGCTCAGAGATGCGAAGCATATTATAGTAGAATCCTTCGTGAAGGCTGCCGTCCTTATCTCTCAGGTCAAATATATTGGCATGGATATATCCTACCAGCCAGTAGTCCTTCAATCCATTAGCACCCGTCTCATCTTTAGGCTCCAGAGATACTACAACGATCGCCCGATCATTGACATGGATGACAGACTCGGGAAAGTTGTGGAAATAAGCCTGAAAAGCAAAACCACTTGACCCGCCTTCGGCCTGATGGCTCTCTGATACGGAGATCACACTGCGACACTGGTCATAGAAGTAATTTGTATCATCTCTAAGGCCGAACATCTTAAGTATCTTATCGGCATTATGAAGCTCGCTGATGTGAAAAGCCAGCGTGATGATCTCCTTATCGTACAAGTCTTCAGATTCGAAATTTACTTTTTGGGTCTGATATCCCGTTTGGCTCGTACCTGTGATATAATAATAAGTGCGTTGCTTCATGCGCAGTATAATTTTTTCGAAAGGTAGGCATTTGACTCGAAAAAAAAAGCATTTAACAGGAAACCGTATTCCAAATTTAGTAATAATAGACCTAAATTCTGGACGACCCTTTTGTTTTCTTTGTTCCCAAGCTGATAATCTGCTTTCGCGGAAATGGATCAATGGTTAATTTTTAGTAGAATGTACCCATTGGTTTGATAAAATTGCCGCCCTCGAAATAGGTGTATAACGCAAGAAGACCGAGGAATGTAATGAAGATGTATACACTCGCATAATACATTTTAATGGCCAGCTGAGGAGACGAACGCTGCTTTGACATTCCGATGATGGCCAACGGAAAAAAACAAACAAATGCTACTATAGATAGTCGCTTTAGCGAAGTCTGCATACTCATTTTTTTACGCTATACAAATATATGTCCCACCAGCTGATGGGATCTGTAAATACTTTTTCCAAATGCAATCCTGTCTGCTCACTGTTTTTGATCTCTACTCCGGAGATAAGATACTTCCCTCCCATTTCGACGAAAGCTGCTTTATTAAAATCAAAATGACTGATACTCCGGTGATCAAATTTAGAACAATTGAATGACTGATGCTTGATCCCCAGTTCTGAACTAAAAATATAACATCGGTTTCCCCATCCGTCATAATATTGCTGTAGGTCCTTGCTTTTGGCTATCTCCCCGGCGAATATCCTCCTGAAGTCATGCTTGTAATTGATGTCATAAATAGACAATAATCCATCCAGAGTATACATTCCATTATACTGCGCGATACTCGGACTGATGCCCAGGCTAGCCACATAGTAGCTGTCGACAGGCTCACCGATGTACTTCTTGATGTCAGAGAACTGTTTTGGGGCCATATAGTTTTGAAAATTGGGAAACTTCTGATGGCCGAGTATGGTACGGTAATCATGCATGAGTTCATCATTTCCCACCAGTGCCATAAAAAGCTGTACAAAAAGAAAAGGTACGACCAATCTTTTCAATAATGGGGAGTTTCTCATAGTCTGTAGTGCCAGCGCAAACGACAATACCCAGAGCAGTGGCAGGAGAATACTGAACCTATTGAACCGAAAACTCTTCAGGAAGGCAAACTTGTCCATCAAAGCATACTCGCCAAAGCTGTAGAACGCCTGAAACAGGCAGATGAAAATGATAGCACCAAACAAAATGACAGGCAGTATGTATGGGCCTCGCTTTAAAGTAAGCCCCATAGCCACCATCACCACCAGAGGTGCAAAATTGGCTACGTGATAATGAACAAAAAAGAATGTGACGGCAAACTCACCCAGCGACTGCAGCAGGCTGGGTTTCTCAAACATATACAGATTATAGGACAATCTGTGTGAGATAAAGTCAGGGTTCAATACCGATAGACTGAGCATAGGCAGATTGACCTGGATAAAGATCAATACCAGCAGCACACCACATATGATAAAATGATTGCTGATCTCTTCTCTCCTATAGAAATACCATATCGCGACACCCAGCAATATCTCAAACGGCACTACAAACCAGACCATCGATGCATAAAGCGGGAATAGCATAATGATCAGATAGCTGAGTACCAGCCGTCGGTAATGCTGCAGGTTGAGAAAGGCCCAAAACAGCAATGGCTGCCCCATGACAGAGAGCCCAAATGGCACATAGACCGGCAGCACAGCGAATATCAATGCACATAGCCAGACAATGTGCCTCATGATCTTTACCTCGTGATCATCGACGAAATAATCACGCAGCAGCAATATCATCCCTGTGAAACCGATGATACGAAGAAGGAAACTACTCACGATATAGGCCTTATACATTCCCAGCCAGAGTACCAGTATGACATTCAGCGAAAAGCCGCCCGGCAGGACATTTCGCGGTACCCCTTTCATGAGCTGAGGTATCCTCTCCCAGGAGTATATACCAAAGGTCCTGTGGCTGTCTACCAGCAGTTTCAGCCATATCCATTCCCCTTCGAGATTGTCATGTATACGTACATAGCAGTTGTTTCCCAGTAGTATATATGGCAATATGAATATGATCGCCACTATACCAATGGTCCACTTAGTTAGCCGCCAATAGTTATTCTTTGAATCCATTATAGAATAAAACCTTTCCTGCACTTTTGAGTGCATTTACGAGCTTAATATTAAGTATTCTTAATGCAATGCAAAAAGAAAATCATTAACGCGGTGAGTAAAAAAGAAAAATAGTTAAATCTGTTCAGGTTACAGCAATTAATCAGATATTTACCCCTTAAGTTTGTAATTCATCAATCGTAATATGAACAAATCAGTTATTCTTATTCTTTGTACGCTTTTTACTATTATCGTAATGATCAGTTCCTGCTCAAATAAATTGGATCAACCAAATTTTCCGGGCTTAAGGTGTGACTTGAATGGTACTGAATACGTGGCAGACACTGCATACTATGAGGTAAATTCCGGAATTACTATATATGGTTATACCGGATCCAACCAAAGGTTTAAATTCTTTTTACTACGTGATAATAAAGATACTACCGGCAATTTTTCTTTAGACACGAGTGGGGTGGGAAATGTTGCCTATTACACCGACGCAGGAGGTACTCTATATCAATCCATATCCGGCTCTGTGAGTATAAGTAAATTCTATAACGACTCACTGTCCCAGATCGTTAATGCGACCTTCAGTTTCACTGGCCGTGTGCCCGGTGCCAGTGGCAATACGGTCGATATCCAGTACGGATATATGAACAATATTCCACGGCGTTAGACCTCGGATATCAACATCTTTATTTCCTACTTACACAACTAAAGTCTGGTTTTTTACGTCTCCACTGGGGTCTTACATTTGAAAGATATTGAGAGATTCTTTACATATGCATAAAAGTGTGTAAGAAAAATGATGTTTATTGCAGTAATAGGATATATTTGAACATAAGGTCCGGTAAGTTTTTTTATTATTTAATAATAATGAATTTATTAATTCTACTTTATGATAAAAAAAACAACACTAACACTTCTACTAATTATTGGGTTTATTATTGCCTATGGCCAGAATAATATTGGAATAGGTACTTCCTCGCCGGACGCAAGTGCAATATTGCATTTGGAAGCAACTAACAAAGGGTTTTTGATCACGCGGATGTCTGCACAGCAGAGAGCGCAAATCGCGGCGCCGGCTGACGGGCTTTTGGTCTATGATACTGATTCAGCCTGTTTTTTTTACTGGAAGGTGCTCACCTCTTCATGGAATAATCTATGCAGCGGCGCGGGCACTCAAGGCGGTGCGGGCCCTACAGGGCCCCAAGGGGTACAAGGGCTGACAGGTCCTACAGGGCCCGCAGGTGCCAATGGCGGCCTCGGGCCTACCGGACCAAATGGTACCGCCGGCATACAAGGAAACACAGGTCCCACCGGTACACAAGGACCTACAGGTAGTGCCGGAGCAGGTGGTGGTGCCACAGGGCCTACCGGTGCTGCCGGTGCTAATGGATCTGTCGGGCCTGCTGGAGCTATTGGACCTGCCGGACCTGCGGGGCCTGTGGGGCCAGCTGGAGCTGTCGGACCTGCCGGTGCTGCTGGCGCTGTTGGGCCTGCGGGGCCTGTTGGACCTGCTGGTGCGGCTGGAGCTAATGGTGCTGTCGGTCCTGCGGGGCCTGCTGGTGCGATTGGGCCTGCTGGTCCAGCCGGAGCTAATGGTGCTGTGGGACCTGCGGGACCTGCCGGAGCAAATGGAGCCGTCGGTCCTGCGGGTGCTGCAGGAGCTGCCGGACCTGCGGGTGCGATTGGGCCTGCTGGTCCTGCCGGAGCTAATGGTGCTGTGGGACCTGCCGGTGCTGCTGGCCCTGCCGGTGCGATTGGGCCTGCTGGTCCTGCCGGAGCAAATGGTGCTGTGGGACCTGCGGGAGCTGCCGGTGCTGTCGGACCTGCGGGACCTGCCGGTGCTATAGGACCTACGGGGCCGGACTGGACTATCAGTTCAACATCTTTTAATAACACAGGTACCTTTACCATCAATACTTCTATTCCATCAACTATCACATCGACTAACAGTGCCTGGCTTACAACAGGAAACATGGGCACTACCCCCGCTACAAATTTCATCGGCACGCTTGATGCCAATGATTTTGTAACAAAAACAGGCGGCGCAGCAGCCATTAATGAGCGGATGAGGGTAGCCAGCACAGGGAAAGTAGTAGTAAATAATACCACGCCGTCTAACACATCAGTTCTATCAGTCTATGGCACCGGCAGTGCAGGTGCGATCAATGCACTGGCTGATACAGCAATAGCCGGATACAGCGTAGGTACAGGGGTAGGTGTATATGGTGAAAACAAAGGCGGAACAGGATTCGGTGTAGTAGGATACAGTAGTGTAATGAATGGTATCGGAGTATATGGCTACAATCCGGGCAATGTAACAGGTACAGGAAACATTAGTATCGGCGTAGAAGGAAACGTGACCGGTACGGTTTCAGCCAACTCATTTAGTATAGGGGTCATCGGATTTGCCCCTGTTGGCAATGCCACCGTGGCAGTAGCAGGTGGACAAGCCGGAGCTTCGATCTACATACCACCTGGAGGAGCAGGCGGTGCGTTTGGAGGTACAGCATATGGGGAAGAGGGGTTTGCAAGTACTGCAGCCAATGGTGTAGGTGTCTATGGAAGTGGCAATGGTCTCATTACGGTCACATCTCCTACCTCGGGGGCAGGAGTATTAGGAAATGGCACCAGATTTGGTATAGCCGGATATGCCACTACTATGAGGGCGACAAATCCTAATAACTCTCAATCAACAAACGGAAATGCGGCAAGTTCAGGCGGATATTTCGAACTGGACAATGCCGGTACTATAGAGGCTTGGGCCTATGTAGCGGTAGAAGACAATACAAACACTTTGAGAAAGATCATCGGTACAGGTGTGGTCAATACCGTAGTCAAAGATACCAAAGGTGATCTGGTCGCCCTCACATGCCCTGAGGCACCGGAAGATCTGTTTCAGGATTACGGATCCGGATCACTGGTCAACGGCAAGGCCCATATAGATATAGATTCCAACCTCACCAAGAACATCATTGTAAATGACAAACATCCCCTGAGGGTTTTTATCCAGTTGGAGGGAGACTGCAATGGAGTGTATGTCACAAACAAAACCGCCAGCGGATTTGACGTGATCGAACTTAGAAATGGCCTGTCAAATACGTCTTTCTCATGGTCACTCTCTGCCAATAGAGCTGATGAAGTATTGCCAAGCGGCAATATATCAAGGTATTCAAACGAAAGATTTGCTCCTGCGCCTGGTCCTGCACCACATGAAACCAAACAAGCTCAACAATTACCAACGGCCACTAGTGAAACAAAAATTAAACATTAATAAATATATTATTTAATTAAATGTTAAAATAATAGTACCATAAATGTGAACTTAGTATAGTTAAACCAATAAATTTTTGATATTTTTATTCGCAAAATCCTTTTATGATAAAAAAGTATATTCTAGTTATTACCATTACGACACTCATTTTATCTGCCTATGGTCAGAATAATGTAGGTATAGGTACACTTGTACCAAACAAAAGTGCCATTCTAGACCTGGAGTCTACTAATAGTGGGTTTCTGGCTCCAAGTATGTCCACAGCAGAAAAGAACCTTATCCCCACTCCTAAAGATGGACTATTGGTTTATGACAACACTGTTGGCTGCTTCTTTTATTGGAGTGCAAGCAATACTGTATGGGTCAATCTATGTCAGTCTTCAGGGGGTGTCACTGGTGCTACCGGGCCTGCAGGAGCTAATGGTGCTGCAGGAGCTACCGGACCAGCGGGTGCTGCAGGAGCTACCGGACCTACTGGTGCTGGTGTAGCCGGACCTACCGGACCTGCGGGAAGTAATGGAACTGTCGGACCTACTGGACCTGCCGGTGCTGTCGGACCTACTGGTGCAGGTGTCACCGGACCTACTGGTGCAGCAGGTGCTAACGGAGCTAATGGTACGAATGGAACTGTGGGGCCTACTGGCCCAGCCGGAGCTGTCGGACCTACAGGTGCAGGCGTCACAGGACCTACAGGTACTGCAGGTGCTAACGGAACAAATGGTACGAATGGAACTGTCGGACCTACTGGACCTGCCGGTGCTGTCGGACCTACTGGTGCAGGCGTCACCGGACCTACAGGTACTGCAGGTGCTAACGGAACAAATGGTACGAATGGAACTGTCGGACCTACTGGACCTGCCGGTGCTGTCGGACCAACGGGCGCAGGGGTCACCGGACCTACTGGTGCTGCAGGTGCTAACGGAACAAATGGTACGAATGGTACTGCCGGGCCAACTGGACCTGCCGGTGCCGCTGGTGCTGTCGGACCCACAGGTGCTGGTGTCATCGGACCTACAGGTGCTGCAGGTACTAATGGAACAAATGGTACTAATGGTACTGCCGGACCTACTGGACCTGCAGGTGCCGCTGGTGCTGTTGGAGCCACAGGTGCAGGTGTCACCGGACCTACTGGTACTGCCGGACCTACTGGACCTGCAGGTGCCGCTGGTGCTGTTGGACCCACAGGTGCAGGTGTCACCGGACCTACTGGTGCTGCAGGTGCTAACGGAACTAGTGGGACTAATGGTGTAACAGGCCCTACTGGCCCTACAGGAGCAAACGGCACTAACGGAACGAATGGCACAAACGGTACCAACGGAACAAATGGCCCTACTGGTCCAACCGGCCCAACATGCAGTAATACAGCGCTTAGTTTTAATACGTTAAATAACACATTGTCATCTACTGACTGCGCTGGTACGCTCACCACTACTATACCTACAGTGGTGGTACATGCAGTGACCGGAACTACTGATATAAATACAGCGTCGACTGCTTACGTCAGCACAGGCCTTACATTGACATTTACTCCTGTCAAGACTAACCTTTTGGTACAAATGACTATGTCAGGGCGCTCTGACCCCACTGTCACTAACCTTCAGCAAAATGTTCTGGCAGAAGTGTTGCTGGATGGTACACCTATCGCAGCGACTATCACTGTAGGAGAAGACCTAAATCACAGTACAGGAACCGTAACAGGATGGGGCCTATCGCTGAGTATTCCCGTGACTGTCACCGCCAATGTGAGCCATACATTGCAACTAGACTGGATGGTGACCGGAAATATTACCGGAAATATTTATTGCGAGCAGTCATCGGCGCCTAATTTTGCCCATAGAACAATCACTGCATTAGAATATTAATTTATTGATCAGTCCGATCGCTTCATTATTGAACCGATCGGACTGATAAATTTATAAGAAATGAAAATATTGATCTTGTCAGCTTACTTAATGAGCCTATCTTTTTTTCAGCAAAACAATGCACTGCTTTCGAAAAAAGCAGACAAGAATACTACTGCCACAGAGCAAAAACAAAACCCTCAGGCGAAGGATTCAAAATTGAATGCCACTCAGAAAAATCCTACTCAAAAGGATAAGCCGACTACCGCACCCAAAGCCTCTCCCAGCCCGTTAAACAGGCCTGCACAATAAATAGAATATTGCTACCAATAAGCTGAGTGTGGATAGTGTATTGAATTCCGAACTATACTTTTTACAAAACTATTTTCAGGACCTGACCTTTGAGAAGGTTCTTGCCTGAAAGATTATTATCTGATTTGAGTTTATCTATGGTCAGTCCGGGATAGTGCTGAGTGATACTCCATAATGAATCTCCCGATTGTACCTTATAATATTTGATAGAAGAGCTGATCGGAGCGATAGCTGATCGGATTTGAGCTGATTGAGTTGTAGGTTTTGAACCAGATGTTGTGCCAGGTCCATTTATTGGTTTATCACTGTTTGTGCCATCGCCCTTTTCGTAATAATAAAGTACTTTTTCAGAAGTATCCGGTGTAGTACTGTTAGTACTTCCTACACCACTTGAGTCTGCTACATAAATATGCTGTGGCTGGGAAACTGCGATTTGGGCAGGTGACTGATATACCGGCACCTCAGGGAAGGTCAGTATCTTGAGGTTTTGCCCTTTTGCGATATAGTTATTCTTTAAATGATTCCATTCGCGTATTTCGGATAGGCCCACTCCATATCGTGCTGCTATACTAGCTAGAGTTTCACCTTTGCGTACTTTGTACCAGACATATTTAGCTACCCTGACCATAGTAGGATTAGCATATCCTTCATTGGTAGCTGCCAATGCTGCCATATCAGGATCATTCATGACCACATCTTTCCGTGATTCAAATGTGGCAAAATAATTAACAGGAATATTCAGCGGATAGCCATTAGGCAAGGATGGAACGATACCATATTTCAGGCATGGATTCAAAAATTGTAGTTCATCAGCAGCCATCCCTAATGTCTGGGCTATATGCTTGAGGGAAACCTTACCCTGTATCATCACCGTATCGACTGCATAGAGTTCACGTTTAGGCTCAGCAGATACCAGTTTATAGTCATTGTGATAATGCATAACATATACGATAGCTAAGAAAGTAGGCACGTAGCTTCTGGTCTCAGCCGGGAGCATATTCTTGATCGCCCAGAAGTTCTTGATTCCTCCTGCCCTTGCGATTGCTTTATTTACGTATCCCGGACCTGAGTTATATGCCGCCAGTGCGAGCGCCCAGTCACCGTAGAGGTCGTATAGTTGTTTAAGGTACTTGACTCCTGCATGAGTTGATTTGACAGGATCACGGCGCTCATCATAGTATGAATTGCCATCCAACCCCATTAATTTTCCTGTGCCATACATCATTTGCCAAAGGCCGGTAGCTCCAGCTGATGATACCGCCTGAGGATTGAGGGCTGACTCAATGACCGGGAGGTATTTCAGTTCATCCGGCATTTGGTTTTTGTCCAGTATCTCCTCAAACAGAGGGAAATATATCTGAGAACTGGCAAGCAATTTGGTCATCAGCTCACGCTTCCGGTAGACAAAAAGGTCTATAAACGCTTGCACATCAGCATTATAATCCATTGACATCATGGATGGTATCAATTTCATCCTGCGCTTCATTTCCTCAGGGCTATAGCTGGGGAGCTGGTCCTTGGTCAGGTGGATAGATTCATTCAGTTCCGCTGTATTGCCAAAAAATTTATCTCTGGTAAATAACTGATAGGCCATACTATCCAGTGAGATCACCACAGGGTCAAGCTCGACATGCGTGAGACTATCATGGGCAAAGGGATTCATGGCCGATAAAGGCATGAATCCTACCAGCGCAATGGCAAGTAATGATATGATCTTTTTCAAATGCATTAATTCAAATCAGTTTATGTGATTCAAAATTTACTTATTGTCTCACAAGCGTGCCGAAATTAATAAATTTAGGAATACCCTAAAAGCCCACAGATATTGATGTTAATAAAAATACATACTACGAAATATAGGAACTGAGCCTATCCAAATGAATAACAAAGCCTGGAAAGGCTTCTGTACTTGTATTTAACGTACCTGTGCCAAAAGAAATTTTACAGTTTTCCTGCCATTTCTTTACTGAAGAAAAATATCCACTTTTTTAACATAAGCCTGTCAACCAAAGTAGCCATTTACCTTATTTAAAGGCATTTATTTATGATTTCCATAAAAAATTCAGCCTATCACATCCTGTGCGGTTTTATACTTAACTATGCAATATAAATCTCAGGTAATGGACATCTCATATATTCTCAACCAGCTAGGAGAAGAACGTGAACTATATTTTAATGCTGTCACCCCTCCTATCATGCAGTCCAGCAATTTCGCTTTTGACACTGTGACAGCGCTCCGGGGGGCATTCGGAAACGAAAAATCAGCCCACCTATATACCCGGGGCAATAACCCCACCGTAGAGATCCTCAGAAAAAAAATAGCCGCTCTGGCAGGCACCGACGATGCCTTGATACTCGGCAGCGGTGCAGCTGCAATGGCCACAGCTGTGATATCTCAGGTGCAGCAGGGTGATCATATAGTATGTATCAGAAAACCATATGGATGGACGGATAAACTATGCAGGATCATATTGTCGCGATTTGGCGTAGAAACTACATTTGTCGATGGTACATCAGCTAGTGATTATTTTGATGCTGTCAGGCCAGACACAAAGCTTTTCATCCTGGAGAGCCCAAATACCTTCACGTTTGAACTACAGGACCTGTCAGCCATCTCAGCTTTTGCTAAAGAAAAAAAGATCACTACCATCATTGACAATACCTACTGCACACCGATCGGTCAGCGCTGCATTGAGATGGGCATTGATATTGAGGTTCACTCCGCATCTAAGTACCTGAATGGACATAGTGATGTAGTAGCAGGTGTGATCATCGGCCGTCAGGAAATTATCTCAAAGATCTATAAGTCCGAATTTATGAACCTGGGCGCTATCATATCACCTAATGATGCATGGCTGATGCTGCGCGGTCTCCGCACACTCCCGATCCGACTGAAGCAAATAGAAGAAAGTACAGCAAAGGTCGTCAGCTATCTCGAAGGACATGCTGCTGTAAAAGAAGTCTTATATCCATTTTCAAAAAGCAACCCGCAACTCTTTCTTGCTCAAAAGCAAATGCTCTGGCCCGGAGGTCTGTTTTCGATCTACCTAAACACTGAGGATATTTCAAAAGTGGAAAAGTTTTGTGAATCACTCACGTTTTTCAAAATGGCAGTGTCATGGGGTGGCCATGAATCCCTTATCATGCCTGCATGTGCGTTCTATCCGGCCGATTATTCCGGTATCAGAACTTATCCACCAAATCTCGTCAGAATATACATCGGCCTGGAAGAATCTGCGGTATTAATAAACGACCTGAAACAAGCTTTAGATTGTATCGTATAGTATGGTATGAAACCATTATATATACTGATCAACATAACCATGCTCGGCCTGATATCTATGGCGGCATCAGCTCACCCACAGACCTTCTACACTTTAGAATCCGCACTCAAGCAGCCATCGGATGTCAAGGTGCTGGAGCTAAAGGATAAAGGGCTCAAAGCACTCCCTGCGTCCCTTGAGCAGCTCAAAAACATAGAGGTCCTCGACCTGTCAGACAATCAGCTCACAGAGATACCGGAAGCGGTGTTTAAAATGTCCAACCTCAAAAAGCTGATACTGCTTGGCAATAATATCCAGCATATCTCTGATCGTATAGGTTCACTTGTCAATCTGGAAGAATTCAGGATCAGCGGATCATATACATCCATATCAGCAGGCAAATCGACCCCTGTGGCCAAACTGCCTGATGCTCTTTTGAAACTGCCAAAGCTAAAGGTCATTGAGGCTTCTTATTTGGGATTGGCAGAGATCCCTGCCAGCATATATACTTCGCATATCCAGAAGTTATACCTCAATAACAATAAGATCACCGCTCTACCTGCAGTACTATTCTCATCCAGAACACTGAAAATAATCGATCTGTCAAACAATGTAATAGCTGCAATGCCTGCCAGTATTGAATTTTGCCCAACGCTCGAAGTCCTGAGAATAAATGGGAATCAGATAGCTGAGCTGCCTGCATCAATCGCAAACCTGAAAAATCTGAAAGAGCTCAGTATAGGTTCAAATAATCTGGCAAGACCAGTCTATGATGTCAAAAAAATCATACCTCTTACGCATTTAGCGATCCTGAATCTCAACTCCATTAATCTGAATGAGCTACCTGCTGAGATCGCTCTCCTGACAAGTGTCATCGAACTCGACATTAGCGGAAACAAGCTCGTCTTATTGCCTGAGCAGATGGGGAATATGGTAAATCTCCAAAAGATATCTTTATCAAATAACCAATTAATAAGATTGCCGGAATCAATGTCAGCCTTTGTTCATCTGAATAAATTGGACCTAAGCCACAACAGATTTATATCTATACCTACCCAACTCGGCAAACTACCCAACCTGCAAACGCTGAACCTGAGTTATAATGCTGAGCTTAATGATTACTCTGAAAATATAAAATCATTAAACTCGATCAAGCTGGTAAACCTAAAAGGCACAGCATTGAATGATTTTCAACTTCATCATATCAATGATATGCTGATGGCATGTAATGTGATATATTAAATTTCATTCGGATTTCGAATCGCAGTCAATCAAAATATTTAGGAGAAATCACCTTCTGAAACTAAAACAGGGCAGCATCGATATTCGATCCTGCCCTGTACTACTTTAGGTCATTATTTAATTATTATCAGGCTACCAGCCTTGTCTTGGCTAAAAGAAGTAATACTGATGACTCATTCAGAAGCATCCAGTAAGAACCCAGATCTGAAATAGCCTTAGAGAAAATATCAAAATCTACCGGCTTCACCACATAGCTATTCACACCAAGCATATATCCTGTTATGACATCTGCATCCTGCTTAGAGGAACTCAATATAACTACGGGAATGGATTTAGTACGATCGTCAGATTTGATCTCTCTCAGGACATCCAATCCTCCTATTTTTGGCAGGTTCAGATCGAGCAGGATGAGCTTGGGATAGCTTTCGTTTTCTCGGTCTTCGTATCGCCCGCGGGCGAATAAGAAGTCCAGTGCCTCAGCCCCATCATCTACATGATGCAGCCTGTTGGCCAGATTTTGTTCTTGCAGGCTTTCGATAGTTAGCCTGGCCTCATACGGATTGTCTTCTACTAGCAGGATGTCGATTTCGTTGTTTCCCATGACTTTTTGATTTATGGTTGGTTATTAATAATTCGGTAAGGTGAAATAAAATGTGGCGCCTTCGTTCACTTTGGCATCTGCCCATATGGTGCCTTCATGTTTTGTGATGATCCGGTGCACCAGTGCCAGTCCTACGCCGGTTCCTTCATATTCGGTTACTTTGTGCAGTCGCTGAAATACGGCAAATAGCTTGTCAGAGAACTTCATGTCAAACCCTGCACCGTTATCTTTTACAAAGTATGTGGTGCTTCCATTGATATGTGATACACCGATCTCGATCATAGGATTCTCTCTTTTTCTAGAGTATTTCACGGCATTAGATAGGAGATTGGTCCATACTTGTTTCATCAATACAGGATCACCTTTTGAAGTAGCAAGTTCATGCAGGTGAAATTGATGCTGCCCTGTGTGCTCATCCTGAAGTATCTCATCTATCACGGTTTTTACCATATCGTTCATGTCAATAGGCTTCACGGTGAGCGACGAGCGGCCAAGTCTGCAGAAATCAAGCAGATCATCTATGAGCATACCCATCTGGGTAGCATTTTTCATCATGATCTCCAGATTTTCCTTGATCACCTTGTTCATGTTTGCTGATTCCTTTGTCATCAGCATTTTCCCAAAGCCGTTGATAATACGTAGCGGGGCACGAAGGTCATGTGAAACGCTATAGCAGAATGCTTCCAGTTCCTTATTCACTGATTCCAGTTGGGCTGTACGATCTTTCACTTTTACTTCGAGAGATTCATTCATTTTTTCCAGTGCTTCTTTTGCCACTTCCTCTTCCTGCAGCCGCCCTATCTCAAAACTTTGCTCAATATGTGTTTTGCTGAATGCCTTGAACTGATATGCCCACAGCCCGCAAATAAAAAACACAATAACGGCCAGTAAAGCATGGATAATAAAAGTCTGGAGGCTCATGTAATCGAGTTGGGTAAAATATATTTTTTCATAACCGACATACTGCAGATAGGCAAATGTCGCATGATGCACTATCACGACAAGGGCTAGTGGTATCTGAAGCTTCCAGTTCTGATAGGTGATCAGCATCGCGCTGCCTATGAATGCTATAAAGTGCATTTCAAAAAGGCCATGCATCTGATAAATATACTGGGCCATAAAAATGCCAAACACTGCGCCTAAAACATATTGATAAAGATCAGACTCAGGCAATAACGTTTTAGTGGAGTAATATGCTAATAGTGACAGGCCTCCGATACCTATGGCGACTGTCCATGTATCGTAAAACTGGGCCAGGATCAGGCCAGCCACAAAAAAGCCACAGAGAAAGTAATTGATTGCCCTATCAGATTTTTTCTTGATATCAGCGAAAAAATCGTCTACGCTGCTTGTCTGTATTGCTGTGATCGTGTTTAACATACTTGAGGGGTTTTAGCGGGTACAATAAGGTAATTGACAACCGTATGCTTTGAGGGCATACTGGCTGAATATGGGGTTAGATGAATTGTTTAACAGAGAGTCAATAGCCATTTGGGCAAAGTTGCTTTTGTTGTCCGTGCAATAACGGCTGCGATTGTAATTGCCTCGGTAGTATAGGTTGCTACCTGCATCTAATATGACAGCCTGTGGCGTAGAGTAGACTCCACATGAATTAGCAATAGATTGATCTGCCAATATTGGCACAGTCAGGTCATATTTATCACGAATATCTTCTATGCTGTAGTTTTTGGCTTTATTGATCACAACTACTACAAACGTGAATTTGTCGCCATATTTCCTAACCAGAGAATTGAAGTGTGGAATATTGAAACGAGAGCAAGGGCAATCAGGATTAAAGAAATGTATAAAAAGTGGTTTACCATTTTCTGTATGTATCCTGTCTGAAAGCTCTACATGCTCACCTTTATTGACAGCATGAAGGTTTTGCGGTACTGGTGTAGGCAAAGTATATTTCCACTCATTGTACCAGAATATGTAGCATACCCCTGATAGGAGAAGCAACAACCAGCAAGTGACAAATAGTTTTTTCATTTTTTGTTATGATCAAAATCAGCATTTCACTTCGCATGTCGGATCAATGCTGATTTCCGTAACGCTGAGAAATACGCTTCAATGAGATTGTTGTTTCGCTATACAAGTAATATGGATATACTTACAACTCAGGTCTTGTGCATTTGAATTATCCGATCCAAATAGTATATTCAGCCATGATTAAACTCAGGCCAATAACCTTATTCATTCTCACATTGACGCTCACATCTCCCATCACCGCTCAAAACCTCGCTGACAAAGATGCAGACGACAAAGCGCGTGATATTGTCTCACGGATGACCTTAAAACAAAAGGTATGGGAAATGCATGGGCATGGGCTGGTACGATTCGCACTGTCTGGTTTATTTACCAATAAATTAAAACCTGTTTTAGCAGGTGGCAATAAAAAACTGGGCATCCCTCCTACTATTTTCTTTGACGGGCCCCGAGGAATTTTCAGAAACAAAGGCGCTACTGCCTTCCCTGTCACTATGGCGCGTGGAGCGAGCTGGGACCCCGAGCTGGAGTATAGGGTCGGCGTGGCAATGGGTGAAGAGAATCGCGCCCTCGGCGGTAACTACTCCGGTGCCGTATGTATGAACCTTCTCCGCAATCCCCGCTGGGGCAGGTCACAGGAGACATATGGTGAAGATCCATATCACATAGGAAATATGGCTACAGCATTGGTACATGGTATCCAAAGCCAGAATGTTCAGGCATGCGTGAAACATTTCGCCGCAAACAGTATGGAGAATAACCGCCTCGGTGGCAATATCAATATGACAGAGCGAACTCTAAGAGAGGTATATCTGCCGCATTTCAAAAAAGTGATTGACGAGGGAGCCGCATCTGTGATGAGTGCTTATAATCAACTCAACGGTGAATACTGCGCACAGAATATACACCTGCTGCAAGACATCCTTTTTCATGACTGGGGTTTCAAAGGCTATATTACTTCCGACTGGCAATTCAGCCTCCGGGATGGTGAGAAAGGGATCAAAGCAGGAATGAATGTGGAGATGCCCGGCGGGCATTATTATAAACTTTCCAAAGTAAAAAAGCTCCTGCATGAAGGCAAGGTCTCAGAGCAGGACATTGATAGCCTCATACTTCCGGTGATCCGTACCAAACTGGTTTTCGCAGCCAGAAAAGATACAAAGACTTATCCCAAATCTCTTATCGGCAATCAGGAACATATAGCACTCGCACGTGAGGTCGCAGAGAAAAGCGCAGTACTGCTAAAAAATGAAAACGAATTGCTACCGCTCGATAAAACGGAGATCAAACGAATCGCAGTGATAGGCTCACTGGCTGATGTGAAACAAACAGGCGATCATGGCAGCAGTACTGTATACCCATCATATATCATCACGCCTCTCGAAGGAATAAAGCAATATCTCAAAGGTACTAATGTAGAAGTTTTATTTGCCGCGCCCGGCGACACTCAGGCGATCAAAACCATCTGTGCTAAAGCTGATGCAGTGATGGTCTCGGCAGGCATGACCTATCTCGATGAGGGCGAATATATAGGTGCCGGAAAAATAAGAGATAGAAATAATCCTGAGAAGAGATCGATCTTTGCTAAGATAAGTAAACTTGGGCTCGGTGGTGATCGTCAATACCTCCGCCTGCATGAGCAAGATATAGAAGCAATACATCTCGCAGCATCGGTCAACAAAAAAGTAATAGTATGTCTCGTAGCCGGTAGTGCGGTGACTGTGGAGGAATGGCATCAGGAAGTTCCGGCGATACTGGAAACATTCTATAATGGCATGGAAGGCGGCAATGCACTCGCACGAATTTTATTTGGTGATGTAAATCCGTCTGGAAAACTGCCTTTCACTGTGCCAAGATCAGAAAGCGATCTGCCGGCTTTTGATTCATATGCGGCGAATGTAGACTACGGATATTATCACGGATATACACTTTTCGATAAAGAAAAAAAGACACCCCGCTATCACTTTGGATATGGCCTGAGCTATACCAAATTTGAGGTCTCAGACTTGAATCTGAGTAAAAAAGAAATATCAACAGCAGATACTCTTCACGTCAAAGTATCTATAAAAAATACAGGCCCAAGACCGGGTGCAGAAGTAGTTCAACTATATATTGGATTCCCCGGAGTAGCTATCGATAGGCCTGTAAAACTGTTGCGGGGTTTCAGCAAAATAACAATACAACCTTTGGAATTGACTCATGCAGACTTTTCGGTCTCGCCATCGGACCTGGCTTACTATAATCCTGATACAAAACAATGGGAGATCGAAAAAGGTGCTTACAAAATTTATGTGGGCAATAGCTCTGATGAAAAATCGCTGATCACCCAGACATTTACCATCAGATAGCTAAACTGTCTCTGCTTTATTTTTCCCGACGAGCAATTGCATTATACACCAAGCTGATAGATATGCCAGTCCGCAAACAAAAAACATAATGTAGTATGCCGTCTCGATATGACCGACACTACGATAATGCATAAAGAGGTCTTTTTGCACAAATTGTGATAAGAGTATCCCACCTATTGCGCCAAACATCCCTCCGATACCCGTCACAGAAGCAATAGATTTAGCAGGAAACATATCACTAACAGTCGTTAGTATATTGGCGCTCCATGCCTGATGAGCTGCTGCTGCAAGTCCGATCACTGCCACTGCCAACCAGATATTGATAGTGCTAAGCAATAATGTAAACACAATAGGCAATACACAAAATGCATAGATCAGCATAGATATTCTTCTGGCTTTGGGGACTTGCCACCCCTTGCTATTTATCAGGTACAAAGGCAGCCATCCGCCACCTACACTGCCAAATGTCGAAACGATATACACTACTGCCACAGGCCAGCTCGCCGCGGATATTTTAATGTGATAAATGCTTTCAAAAAAATCAGGCAGCCAAAACAAATAGAACCACCAGATCGGGTCAGTGAGTAATTTACCGATAGCAAAAGCCCATGTAGGTTTTTGCTTCAAAAGTTGCACCCATGTTTGCTTAGGTTGTTCATCATCTGTGCTTGTACCTCTTTCAGCTATTTTATCACTCTCGATAAATTTGAGCTCTTCCACCGATACATGCTTATTCCTTTGTGGCAGCTCATACAGCAGCATCCAAAAACAAAACCATATCATGCCCAGCATACCGGTAATGATAAATGCCCAGTGCCATCCCCAATGAATGAGAATAAAAGGAACTGTCAATGGCGTAATGATAGCGCCGATATTAGCACCGGAGTTAAAAATACCAGTAGCGAGCGCTCGTTCTTTTTTAGGAAACCATTCAGCTACCGATTTAATGGCTGCAGGGAAATTGCCAGCCTCGGACAAACCCAATGCACCCCGTACGACCATAAATCCTCCTACAGAATTGACCATAGATGTAGCCATACCCGCAAGGCTCCAGAGAAACGCCGACAGGCCATAACCGGTCTTTGTGCCGAGCTTATCTATCAAACGTCCTGCACCTAACAGTCCGATCGCATAAAATACTTTGAAAGTAATTTCAACATTAGCATAGTCTCCATCAGTCCAATTTAGTTGCTCGGTAAAAGTTGATTTCAGAAAACTAATGACACTACGGTCGATGTAATTAATAGTAGTAGCAAAGAAGATCAAAGCGCAAATGGCCCAGCGATATTTGGTCATTTTGCCCACGCTTATATTTTTGCTCTGATGGACTCAACGATTGACAATGCTTTTTGTGTTGAAGCTTTGACCTGAGCATAATCTTTACTTTCCAGTAATTGCTTCGTTATGAGCTTGCTGCCCATTCCTACAGCACAGACACCTGCATTGAACCAGCCCGCAATATTTTCTTTATCCAGCTCTACTCCGCCTGTGGGCATGAACATCAGATCAGGAAATAGCTCTTTGATAGCAGACATAAAGCCGGGCCCAAGTACATTACCCGGGAAAAGCTTGATCATTTTAGCACCTAAAGTTTCCGCACTGATGATCTCAGTTGGGGTCATGCAACCTGGTATCCAAAGCATTGTATGCCTGTCTGCCACTTCCGCCACTGAATATACCAAGCCGGGGGAAACAATAAAATCAGCTCCTTCATGAATGAATGTTTGCGTCATTTCAGCATTCTTGATCGTACCTATTCCCAGATACATATCTTTCATTTCAGCATTGCATACCTTTCTCATTTCTTTGAAATTTGCTAATGCCGCTTCTCCCCTATTGGTGTATTCCACAGCACGTATGCCAGCTGAGTAGAGTGCTTTCAGCACTTCGATACTTACAGTAGTTTCTTTATGAAAATACAAAGGCAAAATCCCTTGCTGAGGAATTAATCCAAGAAGTGTTTCTTTCTTTTCCATACGATTTTGAAGATAATAAATATAAATTCGCAAGTATCAAATGCGAAATAAAAATACATCTATCATGTCAAAAAAAGTAGTAACGCTCGGAGAGATCATGATGCGTCTGTCCACACAGAGACAGGAGCGATTTGTGCAGAGTGATACATTTGACATAAACTTCGGCGGAGGGGAAGCTAATGTAGCGCTGGCACTGACCAACTATGGGCTCAATGGTGTTTTTGTAAGCAAGGTGCCTGATACAGCCATTGGACAGGCAGCTATCAATCATCTCAGACGATACGGAGTGGACACACAGTTCATCGCCCGCGGAGGCAGTCGGTTGGGCCTATACTTCGTAGAACCTGGAGCATCCCTACGTGCATCACAGGTCATATATGATCGTGCCGGATCTTCGATCTCGGAGGCTGATGTGAGTGAATTTAATTTTGACAAAATATTTGAAGGGGCTGACTGGTTTCATATCACGGGTATTACACCTGCACTGAGTGATAAAGCAGCTGCACTCGCAGAAGCTGCACTCAAAGCCGCCAAGGATAAAGGAATTCCCATTAGCATAGATGTCAATTTCAGAAGTAAACTATGGCCTATCGATAAAGCTCAGAAGACCATGGAGCATCTATGTCAATATGCGGATGTCTGTATCGGGCCTGATGCATCCTTTGGATTTACAGGTGAAGATGCAGAGCCGGCTGATGCTGAGTTTAATGCTGACAGATATCAAAAAGTCTTTGAAAAACTTAAAGCCAAATTCGGTTTCAAATATATCGCATCGACGATCAGAAATAATCATAGTGCTTCTGACAATGGTTTAAGTGCATTTGTATTTGACGGCAATGAGTTTTATCAAACAAAGCAATACGATGTACATATCGTCGACCGCATCGGCAGCGGAGATGCTTTTGCCAGCGGATTTATTTATGGATTGCTTGCAGGGATGAAACTGTCTGAATGTGCGGAGTTTGGCATAGCATCAGCTGCATTGAAACATACAATACCAGGCGATACCAACCATGGTACTTTCAGTGAAATAAAAGCGCTAATGAATGGAGATAAGAGTGGGAAACTAAAGAGGTAAATTAGCGCATGTCAGCAATACTCACAAGGTCCATATCTGTGAATACCTGATTCTCGCCTGCCATCGCCCAGATAAATCCATAATTGGCGGTGCCTGACCCACAGTGTATAGACCATGGAGGAGAAATGACCGCTTCATAATTTTGCATTACGATGTGCCGGGTCTCAGTCGGCTCACCCATCAGATGAAATACCCGATGCTGCTCCGGCAGATCAAAATAAAAATACACTTCTGTTCTTCTGGTATGTGTGTGTGTCGGTACAGAGTTCCATACACTACCGCTATCCAGCACGGTCAGGCCCATAACCAGCTGACAACTTTGTATCCCATCCAGATGAATGTATTTGTACAAGGTCCTTTTGTTAGAAGTAGCTATATCACCCAAATTGAGAGGTGTCGCTTCTTCTTTGGTCATTTTTCTATTAGGATATGAATGATGGGCAGTGGTCGACATCATATAGAAACTCGCAGGCTCTTCTTTTGATCTGCTTGTGAATGAAACAGCTTGCGTTCCTTTGCCCAGATACAATGCGTCCAATTTATTCAATTCATACTTTACACCATCCACTTCTACTTCACCTGCACCACCGACATTGATGATACCGAGTTCGCGTCTTTGCAAAAAGAAATCCGCTCTCAGTTCAGCTTCATTGTGAAGCGGGATGCTTTTTTCCATAGGTCTCACACCTCCGATGACAACTCGGTCATAATGCGAATACACGAGTGTCAGCACATCTGCTTTCATCAAAGCAGGCACTAAAAAATTAGAGCGCAATTCTTCGGTGTTCATTCCTTTTACTTCATTCGGACTGCATTGAAACCTTATTTCCATTTGGTCTTATTTATTCTATTATTTATCTCCCCATCCACCCACCATCTACTGTCAGTATAGTGCCATGTACATAGTCAGAAGCTTCTGATGCCAGAAATACCACAGGGCCTTTGAAGTCTTCAGGCTCGCCCCATCGTCCTGCAGGAATGCGCGACATGATCGCAGCACTGCGTTCCGGATCATTGCGCAGGGCTTCCGTATTATCAGTAGCAATATAGCCAGGTGCAATACCATTCACATTCACCCCCTTTGATGCCCACTCATTTGCCAAAGCCTTTACGAGACTAGCTAATGCACCTTTGCTCGCTGCGTATCCGGGCACATTTATTCCTCCTTGAAAACTCAACAGCGAACATGTGAAAATTATTTTTCCTGAACCTCTATCGATCATCTTCTTGCCTATCTCACGTGCCAAAATAAACGGCGCGTCGAGATTAAGTGAAAGGACTTTATCCCAATATTCATCGGGATGCTCAGCAGCTGGCTTACGGAGTATCATACCGGCATTATTTATTAAAATATCAATGACCGGATTTTCTTCATTCACTTTTTTGATGAACTTGTACAAAGCATTTCTGTCAGACAGATCAGCAGTGTATGCTTTGAAAGTTCGGCCGAGTGTCAGTACGTCTTTCTCAATATCACTACCTGATGCCTCCAGAGAACCAGACACTCCAATGATATCCGCACCGGCCTCTGCCAGCCCTGTAGCCATAGCTTTACCAATGCCTTTATTGCAGCCTGTGACCAAAGCTATTTTTCCTGTAAGGTCAAATGATGTCATTATTAGTTTTATTCAACATTGCTAAACTGCAATTCTTTTTTGGCAATACAAATAAAAGGCGACTAGATGAATTTCACAGCCTGTCGTACCAACAATTTCCATTTACCTTTTTCTTTTTGCCAGACGAGCAGGACTTTCAGTTTTGTAGTGCCGGGTTTACCACTGTCATTTGTCGCAGCGGTAAGCACATTGCGAACCACCGCTACATTATCCAAAATGGAAATAGTCTGCTCAGTAAGATTGATCGTCACAAAATCCGATTTGCCGCTCACTATATTATCTACAAACTCTTTTTTATTCTCGATCCTGCCCGTCGAGTGTCCATAGCTGAGACTGTCTGATGTCAGGTTTTCGAGGGTCGCCTTATCCGCATCTATCATGGCTTTGCGAAGCATCTCTACTACTTCTGACACGGCTTTTTGATCGACAGACTGAGCAAGTGATGAAAAAGAAATGCTACAAAGGATAAAGCAGATAGATAAAAATTTCATGCATCGAATTTACTATTTGTCCAATGCTAAACGAATACCCCCATTGGAAATGTGGTGGTCTTTTATGTTTCTGTTGCGTGCCTTATTATAGCACCTCTCAGTACCACTCCTCCATGAGCCGCCACGAGATACATGGTATAAACTCATGCTTGTATTTTGCGGGCCATTGGATGGGCTATGTTTATAGTAATTAGGTGTATACCAATCACTGCATAACTCCCAGACATTCCCCATCATGTCATAGATGCCAAGCTCGTTAGGTTTCTTCTGCCCGACCGGATGTGTTTTACTTTCAGCATTTGATTTATACCATCCCACTTCTGCGGGATCATTACTACCACTGTATCTGTAGCCTTTGCTTTGATTACCTCCGCTAGCTGCATATTCCCATTCAGCCTCAGTAGGCAGGCGATAATTTTTGCTTGTTTGTTTATTCAGTTTAGTCAGATATTCTTGGATACTTTTCCAATTGATATTCTCTACCGGGCATTCATCACAGCCATTGAAGCCTGAGGGATTAGCGCCCATTATAGACCTCCATTGATATTGGGTTACTTCATATTTCCCGATATAAAAGGTTTTTAAGTTTACCCGATGCGCGGGGCGTTCGTTCTGCAGGCTGTCATTACTTCCCATTGCGTAGCTACCACCTTCGACAAGTACCATGACAGGCTCAGGACTTTTTATATTCTGAGAAAAAATATTAAGGCTGATAAAAAGCATTAAAGCGAGTAAAAGATTTTTCACAAGCACAAATTCCGCATTTTTCTCCGCATTTTGGAATAAGAAATATTGAAAAATAAAAAAGGGCCTCAATCTCTTGAAACCCTTGCTATCTCTGTACCGCGGGCGGGAATCGAACCCGCACGACCTTTTAGGGTCACAGGATTTTAAGTCCTGCGTGTCTACCAGTTCCACCACCACGGCAGCCTAGACCAAAAAAAGAAAAGCCGGATGAACCGGCCTTATCTGATGAGCGGGAGACGAGGCTCGAACCCGCGACCTCCACCTTGGCAAGGTGGCGCTCTACCAACTGAGCTACTCCCGCATATGACATCCGTCAGAAATTGCTTTTTCAAAAACGGATTGCAAATATAACAGCATTAAATTAATTTCAAAATCCGTTTCGAAATACATTTGTGGATGATAAAAAATACTCTCCGCTGAAATCATTTCATTCTGCAATCAATACAAATTAATATATAATAAAATAAACACATAATAATAGTAAATAATATACAACACAACAAAATGATTATAAGCAACTTAAATCAACAAAATCCACCTTATCATAGTAAATAATAATAAAATTTATTCAAAAAAAAATACAATTCCATAGAATGGGATGATGAATAGATTAAGTATATTTGAACAAAATAAAAAATCCATACATCCTTTTATGCAAATCAATCATCTTAGTTATAAGGTGGTTTGTTATTTCAAAAAAAATATGGTATTAATTGATCATTATTGTTTGATCGGATTAATTTAAACTTTAAATTTCATAATTATGGATATAATATCTGTTGCAGTCTTTTTATTAATTTCTTTAGTGGTATTCTCTCTGCTATATTTCAAAACAAACATGGCTTCTAAAAATTACAGGCTTGCTTCGTTAACCATTTAATAATCTACATTACAGACAAAGCTATACAGCATGAAAAAATATTTATTGATTATCCTGGCACTTTTCCTGTCTGCATCTATATTTTGCCAGACCCCCACAAAGAGCTTTGAGTACCATGTACACGGAGCAATTCAAGCTTTCACTCAAAACCAGATTGACACTTTTATCTCCAGATCCAATCTTGAAGGTTTCAGGCTTCTTGATCAGCGTGTCACCCTTACATTTGACAATGGTTTTGATATCATTCTCTTCTCAGCTAAAGAATTGCAACATTTGGGTGTGATTAGTAATACCGTTTCCTATCAAGCGGCCTTTCCCATAGACTTCAAACTACCCGAATTTCATCTGAACCAATCGGGACAAATAGCAGCCGAGTATCCAACTAATAAAAAATTTAAACACTCTAACGGGAATAGATAATTATCATTATGAAACAATTCTATTTATATGTGCTTTTGATCATTTTCACTGGAGTGAATCAAGTTGTTTTTGCACAGCCTGCCAATGACAACTGCAATTCGGCGACGAATATCAATGTGACTGCACCTGCGGCATGTGGTACTGGATATAAATTTGGCCCTACTACCACACTGCCGGGCCAGACAACCATTGGTGCGACGCCTTCCAATCCATATCCTTACTTATCTACTTGCCCTATCAATGGTGCAAGTTTCCCGAATGATGTTTGGTATAGTTTTACAGCCACCAGCTATCAGGCCACTATCCAAGTGATAGGCGCAAATTTTAATAACTCAATTACAGTATGGACCTCTTGCGGCGGTGCCCAAACGGGGATGGGCTGCTCCACAGGCACAGCGGGAAACACGGATAGTCTTACTGTTTATCAACTCACTCCGGGACAGACCTATTATATTCAGGTAGCAGGCAGTGACGCTACTCAGAATGGTACTTTCAGCATATCACTCCGCAATGACAACGATTGTAAAGATTGCTTGATCGATTCTTATATCACAGCCACCCCACCACCGGTAAATGGCACTTATAACCCCGGACAAACGGTTCAGTTTTGTTTCACTGTTACAAATTGGAATGTCACAAACAATGACGATTGGCTTCATGGTATTCAACCTTCTTTTGGTGCAGGATGGAATATAGCTACACTAGTCCCCGGTGCTGGCCCCACACCGATAAATACCGGGGGTGTCAATTACGGTACCTGGACCTGGTATCCCAATGGCGTCACCAGTGCGGGTAATAATACGGTCTGGCCTATGGGATATTATTTTAACGGGTGTTTCCCGAGTGGTAACTGCCCGACACCCGGAAATGCCGGTGGGGCGGGCGACAGCTATGGAGATTACTGTGATGGAGCATGTATCTGGACATTCTGCCTTACCATTACAGCTAATGCTGCCTGCGCACCCGGCAGTGACCTGAGTGTTACTTTTAATACGAGCGCTGATGGAGAATCCGGTGTATGGGATGAGCACGCATGCGCGAATGACAAACCGGCTCAGTTCTTTGCTATCGGGTCCTGCTGCCCTCCTACTATGTCCAGTACACCCGCTACCTGTGCTAATTCTACTGCCGGTACTGCGACAGCTACTCCGATAGGAACACAGAGTCCATGGACATTTGAGTGGTCCAATACGGTGACTCAAACCGGGCTGACAGGTCCATCTACCATCACCGGGCTCTCTGCAGGCAACTATACAGTCACAGTAATTGATCATAATAACTGCTCATCTACTGCTTCAGTCGTCGTAGGAGGTCCATCCGGTCCGAATGCCGGCCCTAGCAAGAATGTCAACTGTGTTATATTGCCAGGTGGATCTGCGACCATGGCTGCTACTCCTGCTGCGGGTGGTGCATGGACTATTCAAGCCGGAAATCCGGGTACTGCGACCATTACCAATGCCAGCCTCGCTACTACGACAATCACCGGCTTTACTGCTCCGGGTACTTATACCTTCGTATGGACAGTGGCGGGATGCCCTTCGACTACTACCGTCGTGGTCACACAAGCCCCCACTCCAGCCGTCACCAGTGCTGCGGCATGTGCGGGCAATACTGCAACGATCACTGCCAGCGGTGGTACCAGCTATGTATGGAGCACCGGAGCCACAACCACCAGCATCACAACCGGCACAGCAGGCAACTATACGGTCACTGCCACTAATGCTTCCGGATGTACCGCTACTGCCAGTGGTACTGTCACGATCAATGCACTGCCAATACCTACAGTCAATGATCCGGCAGTTTGTTCGGGCGTTAATGCTACGCTTACTGCTACCGGGGGCGGCACTTATCACTGGAGCACGGGTGCCACTACCGCGAGTATCACCACCGGCACAGCAGGCAACTATACTGTCACTGTTACTACTGCTGCCGGATGTACCGCAACAGCCAGTGGTACGGTCACTGTCAACCCCCTTCCCACTCCGACGGTCAACAGCCCATCAGTGTGTGCAGGCGTAAATGCAACGCTCACAGCAACAGGCGGTACCAGCTATGTATGGAGCACGGGAGCCACGACCACCAGTATCACGACCGGCACAGCAGGCAACTATACGGTCACTGCTACTAATGCCGGCGGATGTACGGCCACGGCGAGCGGCACGGTCACGGTCAATGCCCTGCCCACCCCCACGGTCAATAGCCCGGCAGTTTGTTCGGGCATAAATGCTACGCTTACTGCTACGGGGGGTGCTACCTATTTGTGGAGCACCGGAGCTACTACTGCGACCATCACTACCGGCACGGCCGGTAACTATACCGTCACCGCTACTAGTGCGGCAGGCTGTACTGCTACAGCCAGCGGCACGGTCACGGTCAATGCCACGCCCACTCCTGCTGTAAATAACGCAGGTGTTTGCTCTGGTACAAATGCTACTCTTACTGCTACGGGAGGTAACACTTATCACTGGAGTACCGGAGCTACTACCGCGACCATCACGACCGGTACGGCCGGCAACTATACTGTCACAGCTACCAGCCTGGCAGGATGTACAGCCACGGCTAGCGGTACAGTGACTGTTGGCGCCCTGCCTACACCTACGGTCAACAGCCCGGCAGTGTGTGCGGGCAATACAGCCACCCTGACAGCTACAGGAGGCACCAGCTATGTATGGAGCACCGGAGCCACCACCGCGACCATCACGACCGGCACAGCAGGTAACTATACGGTCACAGCTACTAATGCAGCAACATGTACTGCCACAGCGAGCGGCACGGTCACGATCAATGCCTTGCCAACCCCCACGGTCAATAGCCCGGCAGTTTGTGCAGGTACTAATGCAACTCTTACAGCTACCGGAGGTTCTAGCTATGTATGGAGCACAGGTGCTACCACCGCCACTATCACAACCGGCACAGCAGGGATATATACGGTCACAGCTACCAATGCCTCGGGGTGTACTGCTACAGCTAGCGGCACGGTCACGGTCAATGCCTTGCCAACACCTACTGTAAATAATGCAGCGGTCTGCTCGGGCAATAATGCAACACTTACAGCAACGGGAGGTAATAGTTATCTGTGGAGCACCGGAGCAACTACCGCGACCATCACGACCGGAACTGCCGGCAACTATACCGTCACTGCCACCAGCGCAGCCGGAGGATGTACGGCCACGGCGAGCGGAGTGGTGACTGTTGGTGCATTGCCGACACCTACAGTGAATAGTGTCGCTGTATGTGCGGGCAATACAGCCACCCTGACAGCTACCGGAGGCACCAGTTATGTATGGAGCACCGGAGCCACCACCACGACCATCACGACCGGCACAGCCGGCAACTATACGGTCACTGCTACTAATGCGGCAACATGTACTGCTACTGCCAGTGGCACGGTCACAGTCAATGCCCTGCCAACTCCGACGGTCAATAACGTAACGGTATGTGCGGGCACAAATGCAACACTGACGGCCACCGGAGGCACAAGCTACCAGTGGAGCACAGGCGCTACCACTGCCAGTATCACGACAGGCACTGCCGGCAACTATACGGTCACAGCCACTAATGCCGCAGGATGTACAGCCACAGCCAGTGGCACAATTACTGTCAATCCATTACCGACACCAACTGTAACAAGTGCCGCTGCATGTGCGGGCAATACCGCTACGATCACCGCCAGCGGCGGACTGAGCTATCTCTGGAGTACAGGTGCTACAACAACCAGCATCACTACAGCCACAGCAGGCAATTATACCGTCACAGCTACCGATGTCAATACATGCTCGGCCACAGCCAGCGGCACGATCACGATCAATCCATTACCAACACCGACGGTCAATAATGCCACTGTATGTACAGGCAATCCTGCCACCCTTACTGCTACAGGGGGAACAAGTTATCTTTGGAGCACCGGAGCTACTACTCCGAGTATCAGTGCTGCAACCACCGGAATATATACTGTCACTGCGACAAGTGCTGCAGGATGTACAGCATCAGTGACAAGTAATGTCACAATAGGCGCTCCGCCCACACCGACGGTCAATAATGCCACAATATGTGCAGGCAATACTGCAACGCTGACAGCCACAGGGGGGGTAAGTTATCTCTGGAGCACAGGAGCTACTACAACAAGTATCACCACCGGCACGGCAGGCAATTATACGGTCACCGCAACTAATGCCGGTGGATGTACAGCTACCGCCTCAGGCACCGTCACCGTCAATCCATTACCGACACCGACTGTGACAAGTGCAGCTGCATGTGCGGGCAATACCGCGACTATCACGGCCAGCGGAGGACTGAGCTATCTATGGAGCACAGGTGCTACAACCACCAGTATCACGACGGGCACTGCCGGCATTTATACCGTCACTGCTACCGATGTCAATACCTGCTCTGCCACTGCCAGTGGTACGATCACGATCAATCCATTACCAACACCTACGGTCAATAATGCCACCGTATGCGCAGGCAATCCTGCTACCCTTACCGCTACGGGAGGCAGCAGCTATCTATGGAGCACCGGAGCTGCTACTACCAGCATCACTACGGGTACAGCCGGCATTTATACGGTCACAGCTTCGGATATCAATAGCTGTTCTGCTACTGCCAGTGGCACTATCACAGTCAATGCCCTTCCGACCCCTACGGTCAATAATGCGACAGTATGTGCAGGCACCAATGCCACCCTCACGGCCACAGGAGGCACCGGCTACCAGTGGAGCACAGGGGCTGTCACCGCGACTATCACTACCGGCACGGCAGGCATCTATACCGTCACGGCTACTAATGCCGCCGGATGTACAGCCACCGCCTCAGGCACGGTCACTGTCAATCCATTACCGACACCGGGCGTGACAAGTGCAGCTGCATGTGCGGGCAATACCGCGACTATCACGGCCAGCGGAGGACTGAGCTATCTATGGAGCACAGGTGCTACAACCACCAGTATCACGACGGGCACAGCCGGCATTTATACCGTCACAGCTACCGATGTCAATACATGCTCTGCCACTGCCTCAGGTACGATCACGATCAATCCATTACCAACACCTACGGTCAATAATGCCACCGTATGCGCGGGCAATACCGCTACCCTAACCGCTACGGGAGGCAGCAGCTATCTATGGAGCACCGGAGCTGCTACTACCAGCATCACTACGGGTACAGCCGGTATATATACGGTCACAGCTTCGGATATCAATAGCTGTTCTGCTACCGCCTCAGGCACGGTCACGGTCAATCCATTACCTACACCAAGTGCGACCAGTGCCACTGTCTGCTCGGGAGATAATGCAACCCTGACCGCATCCGGCGGAGTAGGCTACCTGTGGAGCACAGGCGATGTCACCCCAAGTATCACCACTGCTACGGCAGGCATTTATACCGTCACAGCTACCGATATCAACGGCTGTACTGCCACTGCCACGGGTACGGTCCAGCTCAATCCATTGCCCACGCCTACAGCGACCAGTGCTACGGTATGTGCAGGCAATAGCGGCACACTGACCGCATCGGGAGGCGTCAGCTATCTGTGGAGCACAGGAGATGTCACAGCAGGCATCAGCGTCAGCACAGCAGGCATTTACACCGTCACGGCCACGGACGGCAACGGCTGCTCGGCCACTGCCTCCGGCACACTCACCGTCAACCCATTACCGACACCAGGTGTCAACAATCCCGCAGTCTGTACAGGCAATAATGCCACGCTCACCGCTACGGGAGGAGTGAGCTACCAGTGGAGCACAGGTGACCTCACACAGAGCATCACGACCGCCACTGCCGGCACCTATACCGTGACCGCTACCGATGCCAACGGCTGCTCGGCCACTGCCTCGGGCACGGTCACGCTCAACCCGCTGCCTGTGGTATCGGTCAATACCACTCCTGCTGTTTGTACTACAGCCAGCGGTACGGCTATTGCTATCGTCAGTTCAGGTACACCCGGCTATGGCTATGCATGGAGCGCTCAGGCAGGTACAGATGATACCCTGTCAGGGCTCACAGCAGGCACTTATACGGTGCTTGTGACAGATGTCAACGGATGTACGGCCACAGCCGCAGGTATCGTATCCCAGCTCTCGCCCGGTATCACCGTCAACGAGACCAGCCAGCATGATCTGAGCTGTAATAATGACGCCTCCGGTGCCATCTATATCAGCGCTACTGACATCGCGGGCCCCGGGCCATTCAACTTCACTTATAACTGGGGAAGTTCAAGCAGTCAGGACCTGACCGGTGTACAGGCCGGCAGCTATAGCGTGACAGTCACCGACCAGTTCGGATGCTCAGGTACGGCCAGCTATACGCTCACACAGCCGACACCGCTCACAGGCAGCACCACCTCGGTCAACCCGGCTTGCTTCGGACAGTCAAACGGCAGCGCTACCCTGACACCTTCGGGAGGTAGTCCTAATTACACTTATGCATGGAGCACTACTCCTGTTCAGACCACTGCACAGGCCACGGGCCTTCCGGCAGGTACCTATACCATAGTCCTGACAGATGACAGCCTCTGCCAGGCCACTTTCACCGTCACCCTGACAGAGCCTCAGCAGATCACTTTCGGCGATTCCACTATCACTAATCCGAGCTGTTTTGCTGCCGGTAACGGGTCGGCACAGGTAGCCCCTCAGAACGGCATCGGCAGCTATACCTATCTATGGAGCACCAATCCTGCCCAGATGGCCAACCCTGCCACAGGCCTTGCCTCTGGCAGCTATATCGTCACCGTGTCAGACAATAACCTCTGCACGGCCTCGACCACCGTCACGCTCACTGCGCCATCACAGGTCAGTGTCGCTGCTGTCTCCACCAATGTCAGCTGTGCAGGATATAACAATGGTACAGCTACAGCTACAGCCACCGGCGGCACGCCACCATATAGCTATATCTGGAACGATCAGGACAGCACAGCCGGTATCTCCGGCCTGCCGGCCAGCACCTACAGCGTCACAGCCACAGATGCCAACGGATGCACGGCTAACAACTCCACCACCCTCACAGCACCCGTTGCCATAAGCGAGAGCCTCACATCGGTGCGTACCAATTGCCCTAACACAGATGACGGCTCCATCACCGCTATGGCGAGCGGAGGCACAGGCACACTCAGCTATACCCTGGACAGCGGCACTACCGCCATCCAGTCAGGCAATACCACAGGCAGCTTCACTAATATAGGCTACGGCCTGTATACCGTGGTGGTCACAGATGCCAACGGATGCCAGGTATCTGACACCATCACCGTACCGAGGGCTCCGTTCAACTACTATACCGACACAGCCACCGGCACCTCCTGCTATGGCAGCCAGTATACCGATGGTACTATACACCTGCAGGGATACAGCATCCCTAACGGGCCATTCAACTACTCTATAGACGGGGGTAAGACCTTCCAGTCTACCGCTGACTTCTTTAACCTGGCTGCGGGCACATACACCATCATCGCTCAGGATGCCTACGGCTGTGATACCTCTTTCAGCATCGTGGTGCCTGAGCCCCTGCCTGCCACCGTGCAGATACTGCCCGGCGACAGCACTATCACGGCAGGCACTACCCTGCAGCTTTATACCAGCTTCGGGCCATACAGCATCGACAGTATCCGCAGCTACAGCTGGTCACCGGGTACAGGCCTGAGCTGTATAGACTGCTCCGGCCCTCAGGTGAGCCCATACAGCAATGTGAGCACCTATACCGTCCTGGTCACCTACAATCAGGGATGTACCGCCTCAGCCTCCGTACAGATCACTGTCAACGGCGAGCCTCCGGTATATGTGCCGAACGCCTTCACACCAAACGGTGATGGCGTCAACGATGTATGGTATGTATACGGCACAGGTATCAAGGACATGAAGGCCATGATATTTGACAGATGGGGCGAGAAAGTATTTGAGTCTGATGACCAGTCCATAGGATGGGACGGGACCTTCAGAGGACAGATGCAGTCTCCTGATGTATATATCTATCTGGTCAATATCGTCTACCTCGACGGTACTACGACCTCTAAGCAGGGTAGTGTCACCCTCATCAGATAAAAAGCACGATCCTCACCAAATACTAAAGCCCGATAGTTATTTCTGTCGGGCTTTTTGTTCGATTAAATACCCTTTGACTCTTTAGATTTCCCTGAATTCCAAAAATACTGGCCCTTTATTTTTGTAATACAAAGGATTCGGCTATATTTGCAGTCCCAAAAAAAGTAACAATGCCAAAAATGAAGACAAACTCCGGGGCCAAGAAACGTTTCAAGGTTACCGGGTCTGGAAAAATAAAGAGAGGTAAAGCTTTTCACCGCCACTTATTGGGCAGAAAGGCTACCGGAAGGAAGAAAGAACTGTCTAAAGCGACTGTCGTTCACCCTTCTGATGAAGCACGTATCAAGCTGCTTCTCAACTAATTTATTAGCAAAAACAACAAAAACAGCATAACATGCCACGTTCAAGCAATTCGGTAGCTAGCCGCAAAAGGAGGAAAAAAGTATTAGACAAAGCGAAAGGATATTTCCTCAGCAGAAGTAAAGTATATACTGTAGCCAAAAACGCCGTTGAAAAAGCAGGGTCATATGCCTACATCGGCCGTAAACAAAAGAAAAGAGAATATCGCAGCCTTTGGATAGCACGTATCAACGCTGCTGTGAGAGAAGAAGGCCTGAGCTATTCAAGATTTATAGAAAAATTAACAAAAGCGGGAATCAATCTGAATCGCAAGGTTTTAGCTGATCTTGCACTAAATAATCCGATAGCTTTTAAAGAAATAGTTGCTAAAGTAAAATAACGTACCTATATTTGTACTACGTTTTCATAGGTTCAAAAGTGGTCATCTCGAAAGGGGTGGCCATTTTTGTTTTCAGTACTTTCTAAAAACATGTCAATACATCTCTCGCAGATTTCGCGGATGTACGCAGAAATAATTTTATCTGCGTCAATCTCCGCAATCTGCGGGAATAACATCTTTCAGTAAATCTGTATCTTGCTGCCTGATGAACTCACACGAAACTTTCATGTCGCGCTGTCTTGAGCTGGCTGTTTTGGCCATAGGCCATGTATCGCCCAATCCCATGGTAGGAGCGGTGCTCGTGCATGACGGCATCATCATCGGTGAAGGCTATCACGAACAGTACGGCAAAGCTCATGCGGAGGTCAACTGTATCAATAATGTCAAAGAACAGGATAAACATCATATAGCAGGCTCAACACTGTACGTGAGCCTGGAGCCTTGTGCTCATCACGGCAAAACTCCACCTTGTGCCGATCTCATCATAGTAAATAACATCGAACGTGTAGTGGTCGGTAGTCATGATCCTAATACACTCGTAGCAGGAAAAGGGATCATGAAACTCCGCGATGCAGGTGTCGAGGTTATAGAACATGTTCTGCAGCGCGAATGCGATTTTCTCAATCGCAGGTTCATCGCTTATCATACACATCAGCGGCCATATATTATACTCAAGTGGGCTCAGTCGGATGATGGCTTCTTCGCGCCTGATGACGACAGGCAGTTATGGCTCAGCAATGAATACTCCCGCAAGCTCAGTCATCGCTGGCGTACCGAAGAAGATGCTATACTCGTCGGTACTAAGACCGCTCTCATAGATGATCCGCAACTCACTGCCCGCCTTTGGGATGGGCGCAACCCAGTCAGGATATTGATAGACCTTGATCTTAAAGTACCTCCAGAGAGTAAGATATTCGATGATGAGGCACTCACTATGGTCTATAACTCAGTCAAAGAAGGCCTCGAATATGGCACTGTGTATATCAAGGTAACCAACGATAAGACATTGCCACAGCAGATCGCATCAGACCTGTATCGACGCCATATACAGAGTGTGATCATCGAGGGTGGTGCATATACGCTTACACAGTTCATAGTGGAGGGTCTATGGGATGAAGCGCGGATCTTCACATCGCCGACTATGCTGGTATCCGGCATCAAAGCACCACAGATAGAAGGCACACAGCACAGCGAAGAGAAAATACTCGACGACACACTCACCATCACATTACGCAGTGGCTTATGATATACCTCGTACTCTGTGTCATCTGCTCCAGCCTTCTGGTCTTTATGTTTCGGGTGTTTGACCACTATCGCATAGAGGCATATCCCGCTATTGTCTTCAACTATCTGACCTGTGTCACTTGTGGCTTTATAGCATCCTCGCAGTCTCCCGTAGAGGTGCTCAAAACATCCGCACAGGCCCCATGGCTGTGGCTCGCTGCTATCATGGGCATCGGCTTCATTCACATCTTTGTGCTCATCGGCGCTACGGCACTCAGGTTTGGTGTGTCGACCGCATCCGTAGCTATGAAGCTGGGCCTGGTCATACCTGTGTCGCTTGCATTCTTTCTCTATCATGAGCCTGTCACATGGTACAAGGTGGCCGGCATCGCCTGCGCCATCATTGCTGTATTGCTCAGCTCATATAAGGAAGAAACCATACACCATACCCCGCTGCGTGGACTGGTGCTCCTGCTGCCCGTGGTGGTCTTCATAGGCAGTGGTCTTTGTGACTGCGGTGCACAGCTCGGCGACAAAATATATTTCGCTCATATGGCTTCTGACAATTTCGTCCTCGTCATTTTCATCTTTGCAGCACTCACAGGTATCAGCTATCTGACCTTCTATGTGGTTCGTGGCACTATCAAACTCCACTGGAAGCAGGTACTCGGAGGCATAGCACTCGGCATTCCAAACTATGGTTCGCTACTCTTTTTGCTCAAGGCGCTCGCACATGTGGAGGGTGGTAGCTCAGTGGTTTTCCCGGTCACAAACATTGCTACGGTCGCCGGTTCTACGCTACTGTCAGTATTGATATTCCGCGAACACCTGAACCGCCCCAACCGGCTCGGCCTCGTCTTTGCCGGATTGTGTATCGCCTTTATCTACCTGCCTCAGATCAAAACATTATTAGGTTTATAATGCAAAATTAGCAAAATAAATCAAAAATAAAAAATTACAAGCCCGCCTATCAAGTACCTTTTAGCATTATCTAAGCTATATCAGGGATTATCGGGCGAATGAAAAATGCAGACCAGGCCAAAACCGTGATACCTATTGACATTGAGGCGTACCGGGCGGAGTTGTTTTTCGAATTGGTTTTCGCAATAAGAAAAAAAGACCGCCATTACTGGCTTTCACACTCGCTCGAAAATCAATTATAGGGTATTTATTTTATGATATCATTTATAGCAGATCGGCTCTGTAGCTGAGTTCAACTAATAAGTGTAAAATCAATATTTTGTACTCCATTGTCAATTATCAATTGTAAATTGTTCATTGTAACTTGTCCATTAATATGAGAGTTATTCCTGACAGTGAGTTTATCATCAATCCTGATGGCAGCATCTACCATCTGCACCTGCGGCCTGAGCACATCTCCGACACTATTATTACAGTCGGCGATCCCGGGCGTGTGCTGGATGTCAGCAGGCATTTTGATAGCATAGATCACCGCGTACAGAACCGTGAGTTTCTCACGCACACAGGTACCCTCGGCGGCAAAAGGCTCACTGTCTTGTCAACAGGCATCGGCACGGATAATATGGACATTGCGATGACAGAACTCGACGCTCTCGCTAATATTGATTTCCAAACACGTACTGTCAAGAAGAACATTACCAGCCTCACGATCATCCGCCTTGGTACATCGGGTGCAGTGAGCAGCGACATTCCTCTCGATAGCATCCTGATATCTGAAGCGGCTATCGGCATCGATAACCTGATGTCCTATTACAGACAGCGAAACACAAGCGAAGAGAAAGCGCTCAGAGATGCTTTTATGAAACATGTGCATCATGTTTTTCCTCTGCTTCATCCGTATGTCGCATCTGCTGATGCAGCACTGATGCAGCGATTCGAAGATATAGGCCCCCGTGGTGTGACTGTCACCGCACCGGGTTTCTACGGGCCGCAGGGCAGACTGTTGCGTGCTGAGCTTCAGGCTTCAGACCTCATTAGTCTGCTGCATAGTTTCAGGCATCAGCATTACCATATCACCAATCTCGAAATGGAAACATCCGGCCTCTATGCGCTCGGCGGTCACCTCGGCCACCACTGCCTGTCGGTCAGCGCCATCGTCGCGCATCGTATTACCAATAAATTTAGCGATGATCCGCAGAGGATTATTGATAAGATGATAGCCAGTGCCTTGGAAATTTTGTCAAGTGACCGTTTTTAAACCCGTAAAGGGTTTCAAACCCTTTACGGGTTAGAGGGGAGGAATAGTATGATCCTTACTGCAATAGATTCAATATATTTCTATCTTTAGACAACAATTTCTTAACATGACATTTGAAGTGATACCGGAGGAACTTGTCCAGATACTGCTGTCCGTATTGGTCGGCGCTGTCGTTGGTGCAGAGCGCGAGTACCGTAATAAATCAGCAGGTTTTCGTACCCTGATGCTGATCACTCTGGGCTCGACGATCTTTACTATTTTATCCAGAAAGATCGCTCCTGACAATCCTGATCGCATAGCTGCCAATATATTGACAGGATTGGGTTTTCTTGGTGCAGGAACATTGTTCAGAGAGGATAATAAGATGACCGGCCTTACTACAGCTGCGAGTATCTGGGCCACTGCTGCACTGGGAATGGCCATCGGCAGCGGACACTACATACTCGCACTCGGCGGTATGGTACTGATCATGATCATACTCTTTGTGCTGACCTATGTCGAGCCATATATTGATAAGAGAAATCGTGTCAGAAAATATAAGATCGTATGCGCTTTTAAGAGGCAAACGCTTCATCATTATGAGCAATTGTTTGAGCATTTCGGGCTGGAGCATATACGCGGCGTACAGAGCCGGATGGATGGTGAGATCATTGGCAACTGGATAGTAATGGGTGCCGAAGAAAAACATGAAAAACTGATACAAAAGCTACTCACTGATCCTGATGTGAAAGAGTTTGATTTCTGATAAAACATATGACCTCACCCCCGTCCTCCCGGTTATTTGCCGGAAGAACTACCCCCTCTCCACGCCGCGTGGAGAGGGGGTAAACCGGATTTGCGATAAGCAAATTCGGTTTGGGGGTGAGGTCTGCACTTAAAACATAAACATGAAAGACGCGACACCGATCATTTTAGCTTTTAATAAAGGACTGTCACCGACATGGCAGCTGAATAAATTTCAGGCTATACAGGAAAGTACTTTTCGTTTCTATCGCGGCACATGCCATTTGTTTTATGACCGCGTTGCCAGTATCGGTGCCCCCAAAGACCATACTAAGGCTTGGATATGCGGCGACCTGCACCTGGAGAACTTTGGTAGCTTCAAGGGCGACAACAGGCTGGTATATTTTGACCTCAATGATTTTGATGAGGCCATCATGGCACCGCTGAGCATGGAGGTGTTGCGTTTTGCTACAGCGATACTGATAGCATCTGACCTTTTCAAATACAGTAACAAACAGGCGAAGGAACTCGTCACATCAGGGCTGAAAGAATACCGCGATACTATAATCCGCTCGAAGGCGCTGATGATAGAGCGCGATGTGGCTACCGGTCTGCTGAAAGATTTTTTTGACCAGCTCTCGCAGGAGAATAGGGATGCTCTTATCAAGCGGGTCACAAGACTCAAGGGAAAGAAATTTCAATTGAATATAGATAATGTACATACTCATGCCATAGACAAAGAACAGCACGATCGCCTGATGTCCTGGTATAGCTATGAGTTCGCACAGGCGGACCGGCTCAAGGACATGGAGATACAGGACTGCGCCTATCGCATAGCAGGTACCGGCAGTCTGGGCGTAGAGCGCTATGCGCTGCTGGTCAAAAACAGACACACAAAAAAGTGCTACTTGCTTGATATGAAAGAAGCAAGGCCCTCCTCACTGGCGAAGCATGTGGATATCAAACAACCGAAATGGAAACACGAAGCTGAACGTGTCATTACTATACAGACCCGCATGGAGTTTTGCCAGCCGGCACTGCTCAGGCCGGTATTTTATAATAAAAAATGGTTTGTGCTGAAAGAGTTGCAACCTGTCCAGAACAAGGTAGACCTCACCTTGGCAAAAGGCAAGCTAAAGAAACTCGAAGATATTATCCACCCGATGGCGCGTCTCGCCGCCTATGCGCACCTGCGCAGTACCGGCAGGCAGGGTTCATCTACTGCCGACGAACTGGCAGAAGCAGTTTCACGCCCCAAATGGCTTAATCAGCGCATTGAACTGGCAAAAGAACTTGCGGCTCAAACCCACAAGGATTACAAAAATTTCCTGCAATATAAGATCGGATAAATAATGAATAGATAATAGAGATTAGAGAATAGTTAGGGCGTATTTTACATTCATTCTTCACTATTCGTCATTATCTATTCACTATACACTTTACCCCACAATATCCACCATGTGCGAGTAACTTTTGTTGATTACGCCCTATGGCTGGGTAATTTTGGGGTATTATGAATCCACGGGAGTTTAAAGAGCGGTATCTTTTTGACCCACAGCGTGACCTGATCGCTGAGGGTACCTACTCGCGTGTATTCCATGCGACGGATTCGTTATTACAAAGAGATATCTGCATCAAGCTTTTCCGCAAGGAGCTCGTCGCCGGTTCGCCGCTCATTCGTGAGTTGAGCCGGGCAGGGGTTTTCTTTCACCCCAATGTTTGCGCCTTCTATGACCTCGTGGAGATCGAGGAGACCAATGTGATCGGCGAGATAGAGATACAGCCCATCGGTATTGTGGAATACATGAATGGTGGTATGATCACGGACTATGTGGCAAAACACGAGCCCGATGCAGCCCACCTCCAGAAGCTCATAAAAGACATCATCAAAGGCCTGTCATACCTGCACTCTATCGGACGCCCGCATCTCGACCTCAAGCCCGGCAACCTGCTCATCAAACTTACATCTACCGAACCGATAGCAAAGATCACCGACTTTCTCAATAGTGAGAACCTCCATACGCGCTCCGTACCTGTGGCTATAGACCCGCAGCAGCTCTGCTACCGTGCACCTGAGTGCTTTGAGAATAGCTATGGGGAGCAAGGCCTCAGGGCAGATATATGGTCGCTCGGTGTGATGGTTTATGAGCTGGTATCAGGCCGGAAACTATTCTGGACCGACGGTGACACTGTGGAAAAAGTCATTCGCAATGTCTGCTACACAGACTACTGGTCAGCGGTGCATGAATTGCCGGAGCCATATATCACTTTCGTCAAAAAATGCCTCGTCAGAAATGTCGAGGACCGCAACGTCTCTCTTGAGGAGCTGACACTCATACTCGATGGGTACAAGACCGAAGAACCTAGACCGATAGTGCCGCCTGTGGTGGTAGTAGAGACGGTGACCGTCAAACCCGTCATAGTGCCTGAAGTGCCCATAGCTGTAGCGACCATCAAAAAAGAAACACCTGCACCCGCGGAAGTGATCGTGCCTCCACTGCTCGAAGATGAAGCATCAGCGCAGGAAAATAAAAGATCTGGTGGTCTGAGCGTGCCGATCATTCTTGGTTCACTGCTGATACTGGCGGGCATATCTGCCTTCATCTGGAAGATCATCGATGATCGCCACTTTCCCATACAAGGGACGAAAAACATATCGGCCGGGATCATGAAAACAGATACGGTGAGGCTCGCCGCCAGAATAGATAGCAGCGGCATCAGGGCAGAAGTCTCCGCTAAGGTAGTACATGACACGGTCAAGCTAATACAAATACAACAGCGCCCTGTCGCAGCTACTTTTACAGCCCCGGTCAAGACGGAAAACCTCGAGGAAGGTGTGCAGGTTAATAACATGGACATCAAGGTCAAGGTTATGCCTTCGCTTCCATACTTTGACTATCTCTGGGTAGATAAGCCATATTATTTTGATCTGAAGACGCCGCTCATGAGTGATGAGGAGTATGAACTCTATTGTGAGACAGCAGCTATCACGGCCCTGGGCAAAAATACCTTCTACATAAAGCCTACACAGCCCGGAGCTATGGATGTGATGGTGCTGGATAAAGAAACACATTCCAAGATCGTGGAGAAAGTCTACGCAGTGCGTGAGAAATCACGGCCTATAGCTACGATAGGAGATGACATCACAGGTGGCTTCGTCTCACCGAAGATGCTACTCGCCAAACTGACCATGCAGGCCAAAACCGATAATGGTAATCTTAAGATCAGGAGCTTTCACATGACCTGCAACTCCGGTGCATGTGATATACAGGATGTATCAGACAATGGCAAATTCAATGAGTCGATGATAAAATTTCTTCGCAATGTAAGGCCGGGTGAAAAACTATACTTCGATAATATCATTGCCGAAGATGAGAGCGGTAAACCCATCAAACTCGACCCATTTCAGATCACTACCTACTGATCAATGTGGCTGAAGATAAGATCAGAATCCCTATATTTATCATATGCCCCACGAAAATCCTTTTATCGATTTTGTATCTGCTTATGTCAAAGTAAGTGATGAAGAGATGCAGGTGATAGCAGAGCGCATACATCACAGATCTTATAGCAAGAATGACATCATACACCATCAGGGCGATATCCCTCGCACGCTGGCTTTCGTCATCAAAGGAGCAGTGCGGGTTTATTATACTGATGAGGGAGGCAATGAACAAACTATCAATTTCCTTTTTGAAAATCATCCTCTAGTTGCATTCGATAGTTTCGCTACACAGACACCATCGGGTTTCTCTGCCATGGCACTCGAGCCTACCGAACTGATATGGACCAGCCATATGGAGTTCTTTGGTTTCCTGGAGCAGTATCCGAAATTTGAGACTGCAGTCAGGAGCGTGATGGGCCACTATATGGGCATGAATGTCGAGCACTCCAAGCTGCTCAGGATAAATCCCGCACGTGACCGATATGAAGCACTATGCAAGGCAAGGCCAGAGCTCATGAGACGTGTACCGCTCAAGCATCTGGCCAGTTATATAGGCATGACACTCGAGACGCTCAGCAGGATCAGGGCAGGGAAATTGTAAATTTTATTTAAAGGCGGAGTAAATACAGATATAACCGCGAGGGCGCGAAGAACGCAAAACATAATTTCCTTTGCGATCTCAGCGCTCTTTGCGGTTAAAATCCGTAAATCTGTAATTCAGTAAATCCGTAAATTATTTGACGCAGGTCAAATGAAAGCAGTAAACTTTGTATTTACTTTGTGATCGATAAGGATATTTCCCTACGATAAAAACCAGCCACATGCCAGCCACATCTCTCAAGAAAGCCCCACGGGTAGGAATGCGCGACATGATGCGCAATATGAAGGATATATTCAGCACACTGACACGTGTGCCGCTGCGATACCCAGAGTTATTCATCACCGGTGTGCCTGGTATCCGAAAGGTATATGTAGTCAATCATCCCGACCTCGCTGAATATGTGCTGCGGAAAAACTATCGTAATTATCCTAAGGCAAAAGGCTATGAAGTACTTGCACTCCTGCTGGGCAAAGGCCTCGTGACCAATGAAGGTGACAACTGGCACAAGCAACGGACACTGATACAGCCTGCTTTTCATCGTGAAACGCTCCGGAGAGTCTGCGAGATAACCGCGACATCGACGGAGCAGTTACTTGAGCGCTGGAAGGCACAGGAGGGTACGAGCATTAACTTTACCCGCGAGATGGCTGAGCTGACCATTGATATAGTGGCGAAGTCGCTTTTTACTACTGACGTCAAAGCCGATCAGATTCACACCATCTACCGCGATGTGAACTACCTGAACGAAGCAGCTGACCGCATGCTCAGAAATCCGTTCTCTCTGCCATACTTCATACCTACTAGTCGCCACCGCAGGATGAGAAAATACATCGACGAACTGAATAATATAGTATATGGGATCATTAATCGTAGGAAAACCGAAAAAGACCCGCCGCCAGACTTGCTGCAACTGTTGCTTGATGCGCGCTACGAAGATAACGGCGAGGGTATGAGTGATCTCCAGATACGTGATGAGGTCATGACCATATTTCTCGCAGGTCACGAGACGACAGTCAATGCACTCTCCTGGACATGGTACCTGCTGAAGCAGCATAATACTGAATTTGAAAAGCTGAAAGAAGAGTCGCAGAAATATGCAGATGGACGTGAACCGCTATTCGAAGAGATACCCGGACTAGTATATGGCAAACAGGTGATGAATGAAAGCATGAGGCTTTACCCGCCGGTGCCTGTAGTAGGCCGCCGTGCGCAGAAAGATGATGAGGCAGAAGGCTATGCGATCACAAATAATGCTGATGTAGCAGTAAATATCGCCGGTATCCACCGTCATCCTGACTACTGGCCGGATGCCAATGACTTTATCCCTGCACGTTTTGAAAATTATGATGTGAAAGGCAGTAATCGTTTTGTGTTCATGCCGTTTGGCGGCGGGCCGAGACTATGCATAGGCAATAACTTTGCCATGATGGAGATGCAGATCATCAATGCCATGCTGGCTGGGAGAGCTGATATGACGCTCGAAAGCCATAACATCAAACCGATAGCGCTGATTACCTTAAAACCGGAAAACGGCGTAATGATGAAACTGAACCATGTGAGAGCAAAGCAAAATATACCGCAGATGGAAGCTGTGGTGTGATGGAATAAAGGAAATAAATTTTCTAAAATATAAATTTATAGCTATGATATTGGGCTTAAACTGGCAGGAACTGATACAGAAATTCATCCACAGTTTCAATACAAACTCGGTACGCTACCTGAGTTTTTCGATACCGCTTTTTCTGCTGATGTATGTGTGGAAGAAAAGAGAGTTCTTCAAATTCAAGATACAACAGAAGTTCCCGGAGAATAAACACATCATCCGCGAGATAGGATATTCGTTTTTATCGATCGCTATTTTCTCTATGGTGGGTACCATTGTGTTCCTGCTCCGAAGACAGGGCTATACCAAGATATATTCTCACTTTAGCGATCACAGTGTGGCCTATTTTATTTTCTCGATCATAGCGTTTATAGTGATCCACGATGCGTATTTCTACTGGACACACCGCCTCATGCATTGGAAAAAGATATATCGCTACGTTCACCGCGTGCACCACATGAGCACTGACCCTACACCCTGGGCGGCGTTTGCATTTCACCCGCTGGAGGCGCTAGTGGAAATCGGTATCCTGCCTATCATGGTCTTTCTGATACCGCTGCACCATTATGCCATACTCGTGTGGGTCATCTATCAGTCGGGTATGAACCTGTTAGGACATTTGGGATTTGAACTTTATCCATCGGGCTTCGTAAGCGGTACGTTATCCAAGTGGAACAATACCTCTACGCATCATAATATGCACCATCGCTTTGTCAACTGTAACTACGGATTGTATTTCAATTTCTGGGACCGTATGCTTGGTACGAACCATGTGCGGTATGAGGAAGAGTTTGAAAAGATCAAGACACGCGTCAGAGAAAGCCGCCAATCAGCAGCAGAGCCTGAATACAGTGAGTCACTGGCCAATTAAGTCACTCATTCAGAAGAGATATAATGATGGCATCATTTTGCTCTGCCAACGCTTTAACCTTGGCAAAGTATCCACTGCCTTATCAATGACAGTCGACGGGCTGTGCATCTTTTCGAGCTGGGTCTTTACGATGACCTTCATCTCACTGAGTTTCATATTGGGATTTGTAAAACTTCCATTGGCATAGCAGTATTTGCAGTACTCATGGCTTTTTGCGCCATCCTTTTCGGTGCCGAGGACCTCGTCCTTATCCAGAGGCATGCTGCAACTCTGGCAATAATATATGGTGCTCATGTGCTTTGATTTTAGTTTGATCAATCTGACTATATAATCGAATTACAAAAATCAACTAAAGTATGAACCCAATGCATGACCGGTGTCAGCGGTCACATTGATAAATATCAATATACAACAAAATTCATTATTGACATCTTCAGTATTAAATATACAAATTAGATGGTATGTATTGTTGCTAATTCGTCGAAGGCATAAAAAAAGGCGGTAAACAGCCACCTTTTGATTTATACATGACCATCAGATCATTTCAGGAGATTCTTAGTGTACTTTTTACACTTTTTGAAAATCATATTGAGACAGATCGGACAATCGACCGATAATTTATAGCTCTTATCCTTTTAACATATTTATAGTAATATATCTACGAAACGTTCGTCTTTAGGAAGACAAAAATATTTACATAATCAAATAAAAAACCCGTTATGTGGAATATCATTGAAACCCTTTTTACGGTAGCATATGTCTGTTTCGTTGTGCTTACTATATCAGCTGTATGGTTCATACATGCACATAATGATTGTTTCTGTGCGCTAACTAGCTTATTGCATTGAGTCATGGCAGCATGGCAGCGAGACTATTTTTTCTTTTTGCCTGATTTGGCTTTTGCATTATAGTCCAATGCCAGACTTATCCAGTAGTCGAGTTCCTTACGGGTCTTCATACCTGTATAATCTATCATCACCCAACCTTTCATTGGCCTGCCTGTGAAGTCCATGAATCGGCACCCGCGTTGCTCTACTGCCATATCATGTTGCCCAGGGGCAATGCGGCACATCATTTCATCTTTGATAATACCGACGCACATCTTTCCATTATAGAGGAAGCTTAATCCCCCCATCATCTCTTTCTCTTCGATATTTGAGAGATGTGATAATCCTAAGCGGATGCGCTCTGCCAGTTTTTCATCGTATGACATCTGTGTTTTGATTTATCAAAGATCACTCAGTAATAGCATTCATCATAAACTCATTGAACTTTGATGCAGCCTTGAAGTATTTGAGGACAGTTTTGTCAAAGTCTTTGCTGAGTACATCTTCTTTTTTCAGCTTTCCCATGTAGTAGAATTGCTTATTGGCTATGAGCGGCTGCTCTTTGGCGAAGTCTTTATATTCCGGAGTGAGAACTTTATTTTTCTCTCCCTGTATCGTGCCGTAGTATGCCTTGAAGTTTTTCTCAGTGATGATCTTTTTGAAAGCATCATTGTTATAGAATATCTCCTGGCGAATTTTTTCCAGATAATCTTTTTCTACCTCATACATGCCACCACCGATGAAGATCTCTTTCGCACCGAGGTGCAGATAGTAGCATGCGCGTTTGTCTTTAGTGCCTGAGCGGCTGAATACCGCGCCTACATGGTTTTTATACAGCGATTTGTCTTTTGAAAAGCGTATGTCGCGGTTGATACGGAAGATGCTCTTAGAAGCGTCTTTGAGAATGTCCGGCTGGTCTTTTGCCAGCTCATTCAGGATGAGCGTGACAAATTTTTTGAAAGGTTCTTTGACCTCTTTCTCATAGGTAGGACGATTGGCATCAAACCATTCTTTATGATTGTTTTTCTCTAGCTGTTCGAAGAATTTGAAAAAAGCAGGGTTGAAGGAGGACATATACTATTTCGGATTTTGGAGTTTTGAATTCGGATTTACGCCAATGCAGCTCCCATTTCGGTCGCCTTATATTTGTCAATATGCGTATGCATGACTTTGAACCAAAGGGGTGGAAACAATGATAGCACCATCATGCCCGGATAGCCTGTAGGCATCTGAGGACTTTGGTCAAAGTGGCGTAGCACCTGATATTTGCGTGAAGCCATATAGTGATGGTCGGAGTGGCGGGTGAGTTCGAAGAGCATCAGGCGGCCTATCGGATGATCGGAGTTCCAGGAGTGGATAGGCATCACTTTCTCATAATATTCTCCATCGATCTTCTTGCGGCGCAGGCCATAGTGCTCGATGTAGTTGACCGTCTCGAGCAGCAGGAAGCCAAACGTAGCCGCAGCGATAAATGCCAGCATAGTTTGCCAGCCAAAGAAAACGGCTATCACGGCGAGCATACCGATCTGTATGAATTGATAGATGAGCATTTCATTGCGGAGCGAATACCAAGGCAGGCTTAACTTAGCGAGACGGTCATTCTCGAGCTTCCAGGCATCTACCCAACTCGTGCTGACAGAGCGAAACCAAAATGCATACACCGTTTCGCCGCGGCGTGATGATGCCGGGTCTTCGTCGGTAGATACATTTTTGTGGTGGCCGCGATTGTGTTCGATAAAGAAATGCATATAGAGCGACGTAAGCAGCAAGGATTTGGACATGGCTTGTTCGTACCATGTACTACGATGGCCGAGCTCGTGGGCTACATTGATACCAAAGACTCCGCAAGAAATACCGAAAGCTGTGATGAGTCCCAGCTTTTCCCAGAGCGGTATGTTGTGATTGCCAACTTTCATAAGGAAGATGACCATCATGATCCATTGTACAGGTACGATCAGCCAAACCAGGAGATCAAACTTGACGTCTTTTTTCAGGACCTCTTCTTCCGCCTTGGCGTAGTTTTCGTCCGAGCCATCCATAAATAGCTCCAGCGCCGGTATGAGCATGAAGGCGTAGAACAAGGCGAAGAATACCCATGGGCCGCCTACCAATATTGAGACCAGTATCACTACCACGCTCAGGAATGCACTGGCGTATTTCAGGAACTTGAAGCTCATAGTATCTGTGTTTTATCCAAAGTTAAAATTTAAAAATTGAAAATTAAAAATGTTAGCGGTTCGTCTGTTTATATATCGGTTTCTATTCGCTACATTTGATATATGTCAGACAAAACAATACTCGTCATCGGCGCATCAGACAATCCTGAACGTTATTCATATAAAGCTATCAGAATGTTGCGTAGTCACGGCCACCCTGTGGTCGCAGTCGGCAGGCATGCGGGTAAAGTAGGAGATGTGGAGTTTCTGCAGGAGATTCCCGAAGACCTGCACCCCGATACAGTGACACTCTACGTCAATACGGGCATTCAGAAGGATTATTATGATAAAGTGGTAGCTCTCAAACCACGTCGTGTCATCTTCAATCCCGGTACTGAGAATAGCGAGTTTGAGTCGCTGGTGGCAAAAAACGGCATCGAGCCTGTCGAGGCATGTACTCTGGTGTTATTATCGACCAATCAATTTTAAAGTTATTTCATTCTATAACCCGTAAAGGGTTTTGAACCCTTTACGGGTTGTGTAATCGTTTTCCATACAGAAATATTACCTTAGCTTTAATGCATATTTTTTTCAAATCAGAGCATGAGCCATACATTTCATAACATCAGGCACGTAAACGTAACACGGTACGTCACGCCACTTCGTGAGGGCGGTTCGCTGCCTGCGATAGTCGAGGCGGATGATGGTTTATTGTATGTACTTAAATTCAGAGGCGCAGGCCAGGGCCCCAAAGCGCTCATCGCTGACCTGATCGGCGGCGAAATAGCCCGTGCCCTGGGCTTTCGTGTACCTGAGATCGTTTTCGCTCATTTGGATGAGGCGTTTGGCAGGACCGAAGGCGACCAGGAAATACAGGACCTGCTGAAGGCGAGCACCGGTCTCAATCTGGCCCTGCGATACCTGTCAGGTACTTTTACTTTCGATCCCGCTGTCATAAAAGTTGATTCAAAAACGGCCTCACAGATCGTATGGCTTGACCTGCTTCTATTGAATGTGGACCGCACCGCAAAAAATACAAATATGCTCTGGTGGAATGAGCAGCTATGGCTGATAGATCATGGTGCCTCGTTTTACTTTCACCACTCATGGTCGGGCTGGGAGGCGAAGGCACAACAGCCTTTTGCACAGATCAAAGACCATGTATTGATAGCAAAGGCATCGGAACTGGTGACAGTTGACATGGAGTTTCGTAAACTGCTGACTCCTGAGATCATCCGTCATATTGTATCGCTGATACCCGATGAATGGCTTATAGAGAATGCGGCCTTTAAGTCGCCTAAGGAGCAGAGACAGGCATATGTCAAGTTTATTGAGCTGAGGTTGGAGTATTTAAAAAACTTTGTAAATAGCATATCAAATGAAGGATAAGGATCTTTTTGAATATGCGGTGATAAGGACTGTGCCACGAGTGGAGCGCGAGGAGTTCCTCAATGTGGGAGTAGTATTGTATTGCCGCGATCAGAAATTCCTTAAGGCAAAGTTTGAGATCAATGAGGACCGTCTGAAAGCATTTTCGCCGCAGATCAATATGGCGCAGGTGAAAGAATACCTGATAGCTTTCGAGCAGATATGCGAAGGTACTCCGCTGGCGGGCCCTATTGCCTGCCTACCTATGGCAGAGAGGTTTCGCTGGCTGACAGCGCCGCGTAGCACCATTTTGCAAACGTCAACCGTGCATTCGGGTTTTTGTGAAGATGCTAATGAAAAACTCAATATATTGTATCAGCGATTAGTACTGATCATATAAAATATCAATTAACCCATTCAAAAATATAACATGAAAAACCTCGAAGGAATGCTCCAACCGGGAGCGCTGAAAGACAAAACGATCATCATCACCGGCGGCGGCACAGGACTCGGCAAATCAATGACGAAGTACTTCATGCAGCTGGGGGCAAATACTGTCATCACCAGCCGCAAGCTGGATGTACTGGAAGGTACAGCCAAAGAGCTCGAAGCAGAGACCGGCGGCAAATGCCTCGCTGTAGCATGCGATGTGCGCCTGTATAATGAGGTCGAGGCAATGGTCGCTAAAGCAATTTCTACTTTCGGTTCTGTAGATGCACTGGTCAATAATGCAGCGGGGAATTTCATCTCGCCTACAGAGCGATTGTCAGCAGGGGCATTCAAGGCCATCATCGGCATTGTGCTCGAAGGTTCTATCAACTGCACCCTCGCCCTCGGTAAAGAATGGATAGCTAAAAAAGAAACCAACAAAGCGGTATTGAGTATCGTGACAACTTACGCATGGACAGGTTCGGCATATGTCGTACCGTCTGCTACCGCTAAGGCAGGCGTGCTCGCTATGACCCGCTCTCTGGCGGTAGAGTGGGCTAAGTACGGCATCCGTATGAATGCCATCGCACCGGGGCCATTCCCTACCAAGGGTGCCTGGGACAGGCTGGTACCGGGAGATTTCAAAGAGCGCTTTGACCTGATCAAACGTGTACCGCTGCGCCGTGCCGGCGAACATCAGGAGCTGGCCAATCTGGCTGCCTACCTAGTATCTGACTACTCTGCATATATCAATGGCGATGTAGTGACCATAGACGGCGGCGAATGGCTGCAGGGTGCAGGCGAGTTCAGCATGTTTGACGATGTGACCAAAGAAGAATGGGACGTCGTAGAGCAGATGGTCAGAGGTGCTAAGAGCTCGTAGTAGTGGATTGGCGAGGACGCCAACCAGGAGCAAGAGTTTTTGCCAGGCTATTTTTTCTTCTTTACCAGCTTGATCTTGGCAGGTTTCTGCTTGGTATGAAATACACTCAGTACTTCTATACTGTTTTTTTTGATCTTGTAGATAATAAGATAATTACCCCATACTATGTTGCGGTAAATCTGAGTTTTGGTAGGCAGGAAACGGCACTCTGGGTATATGTATGGGTTGGGAAGAATAGAATCAACCTTTTGCATGAAATCCGTTTTCATGGTGGAGGCGAACTTTTCGGAAGTATTTAATCTATGATAAACGATTTCGGCGTGAAGCTCGTCCAGAGCTTTATCCGTTATAACCAAAGTTTTGTTTACCACTTTTCGATGATTTTTTTAGCATCCTCCCATTTTATCTTTTTTCCTTTTTCTGCTTTTTTGACTTTGGCGATCATTTCAGCTTCCGTTAAAACTTTCCGCTCAGGCGCTTGTACATGCTCTACGTAGGTGAGCGTTTGCAGGTGCTCTATGAGAGACTTCGACTTAGGTGTTTCTTTTATTTTGAATGTATGTGTCATAGCGGAGCGTTTCCACAAAATTAAACAAAGCAATTGTTTTTAAGAAATACCTTAAAATTAGTTTTGGCACCTTTGCGAGAGAATAATTTTTAATTTCACACCTCATTTAAAAATCAGAGTACTGGTTGTATTATCTCAATACCCAATACTCATTACTCAATACAAATAAGATGATCAAGATCACATTGCCTGACGGATCGGTCAGGGAGTTTCAGGAGGGCGTCACGGCCTACGAAGTAGCAGCCAGCATATCACAGGGACTGGCCAAAGCAGTACTAGCCGCAGAAGTCAACGGCGAAGTATGGGACCTCACGCGTCCGATCTATAAAGATTCAAGTCTCAAACTGCTGAAGTTCGATGATGAATGGGGCAAGAAGACCTTCTGGCACTCGTCGGCGCACCTCATGGCGGAGGCTATCGAGGAGGCATATCCGGGCGTGAAGTTCTGGGTCGGACCGCCGCTGGACAATGGCTACTACTATGACATCGACATGGGCGACTATAAACTGACTGAAGAAGACCTGGGTAAGCTCGAAAAACGCATGGGCGAACTCGCTGCGCAGGGTAATAAATACACCCGTATCGAGATGCCGAAGGATGAAGCGGTGAAATACTTTACGGAGAAAGGTGACGAATACAAACTCGACCTGCTCAAAGGGCTGACTGATGGCGAGATCACTTTCTACCGGCAGGGACAGTTCACCGATCTGTGTCGTGGGCCGCATATCCCGAGCACTGACTATATCAAGGCTGTCAAACTGCTCAGTATAGCGGGCGCTTATTGGAAAGGCGACGAACGCAATAAGCAACTCACACGTGTGTATGGCATCACTTTCCCGAAGCAGGCTATGCTCGATGCCCACCTCGCGATGCTCGAAGAGGCTAAGAAAAATGACCACCGTGTGCTGGGCAAAGAATTGGAGATATTCACTTTCGATGATGAGGTAGGCCCCGGTCTGCCGCTTTGGTTGCCAAAGGGCGCTGCGATCATCGAGAAGCTCGAGAAGCTCGCTAAAGAATCAGAACATGAGCAGGGCTATGTACGTGTCAAGACGCCACATCTCGCCAAAGAGGCCATGTATATCCGTTCAGGCCACCTGCCGTATTATGCAGATAGTATGTTTCCGCCGATGGAGCTGGATGGACAGAAATACTATCTCAAGGCCATGAACTGCCCGCATCATCACAAGATATTCGGTGCGCTGCCTAAGAGCTACCGCGACCTGCCTATGCGCCTCGCTGAGTATGGCACCTGCTACCGCTATGAGCAGAGCGGTGAGCTGTTTGGCCTGATGCGTGTACGCTCTATGCAGATGAATGATGCCCACATATACTGCACCAAGGCACAGTTCGCAGAGGAGTTTATGAAAGTGAATGAACTCTACGTAAAGTACTTCAAGATATTCGGTATTGATAAATACCAGATGCGTTTCTCGAAGCATGAGCCATCTAAACTCGGCCAGAAATACATCGACAATGCCACCATGTGGATCGAAACTGAAAATATGGTGCGCGATGTCCTCACTAAGTCCGGTGTGCCTTTCGTCGAGGTGGCTGATGAGGCTGCATTCTACGGGCCGAAGATAGATATACAGCTCTGGAGCTCCATCGGCAAGGAGTTTACCATCGCGACCAATCAGGTGGACTTCGCACAGGCGGAGCGGTTTGACCTGACCTTCATGAATGAACACAACGAGAAAGAACGCCCCATCATCATACACCGTGCGCCGCTGGGCACACATGAGCGCTTCATCGGTTTCCTGCTGGAGCACTATGCGGGCAAGTTCCCCGTATGGCTCGCGCCTGAGCAGGTAGCGATACTGCCGATCTCTGACAAATACCTCGACTATGCCAAGTCCGTACGCGACAGCCTTCGCAAGAATGGCCTCGAAGTGACACTCGATGACCGCGCTGAGAAGATAGGCAAGAAGATACGCGACACAGAACTCAAACGCACACCATACATGCTCGTAGTAGGAGAGAAGGAGCAAGCAGACGGAGCTGTATCAGTCCGCCGCCAGGGACAGGGCGACCTCGGCGCTATGCCGCTGGCTGACTTTACTGCGAAGGTGCTGGATGAAGTGAAGAATTATCTGTAGTCAAATACAAGATTAACCGCAAAGAGCGCGGAGAGGCAGAGATATTTTGGGAACAAGAAAATTTTGTAAACGAAGCATATGAAAAGATTACCAATCCTTGTTTTAATGATTGCTTTCAGTGCCTTCGCGCATGGGCAGAAAGTGCAGATGAAAGATGACAAAGTATTTCTGAATGATGTTGCTATCCTGAGCTATAACAAAGAGGCTATGAAGTCTATCTATGATTTTTATTCGCTCAACGGTTCGGACAAGGTACTGCATCTAGAGTACGTCCGCGATAATTCCCCCTATGGTGGTGGCCACACGAATTTTTTCTTTCCAAAAAGATATATCAAGTTTGACTCAAACACTGTCTGGTTTGGGGTAGATGCCAAGCCTGTCATAAAAAGACTGATCAAAGAAGGTGTGATCATGAAGGACGGTACTATAGATGCTGACAAAGCGCAGGAGTTTGAAGATAAGAACGAGATCAAATGAGACCCCCCTACTAGTCCTACGGTAGCGCACGCGTGTCGCGTGTGCTTCGGCAGACAAGGCTAGAGAACGCGCGACGCGCGCGCACCAGCATAAGCCCGCCCATTTTCTGCTATCATATTCTTTCCGCCTTATTGGACATCACACTAGAAATAGCTATATTTACAGTAGTTATTTAATAAAAGCAAAATAAATTTCAATTATGCATATTATTCATTCGAATACCAAAATAAATTATGTACAAAGTATTGATTGTCTTACTTCTAATTTTAGAATGAAAATTAGCCAAATAGTTTCAAAAATGGATTTTTTATATGTATAAGTAAAAAAATATGCAAGCTGTGTTTAACCCCTTTCAATGATAAATGGTCCCAAAAGCCACCAAAAAATAAAACCGTATCTTTGCACTTCAAATAAATAAATGACATTTCAGGAATTAGACCTCATCGAGCCTATTCTCAAGGCACTACAGACAGAAGGATACACACAGCCGACTCCCATTCAGGAACAATCCATACCACTCATACTGCAGCGGCGTGACCTGCTGGGATGCGCACAGACCGGCACCGGCAAAACGGCTGCTTTCGCCATACCAATACTTCAGATACTGCATGCTGAAGAAAAAGCTGCACCGCAGGGTCCGCATGTCATCAAGTCGCTCATCCTCACCCCTACCCGCGAGCTCGCGATACAGATAGCAGAGAGCTTTGGTGCATACGGCCGGCATACAGGACTGAAATATACTGTCGTCTTTGGCGGCGTATCTCAGGGCCCACAGACCACTGCGCTAAAGGCCGGCGTAGACATACTCATAGCCACTCCGGGCAGACTGCTCGACCTCATGGACCAGGGCTATATCAAACTACAGCACCTCAAGATATTCGTACTCGACGAGGCAGACCGTATGCTCGACATGGGTTTCATCAATGATGTAAAAAAGGTCATCAATAAGATACCGGCCAAGAGGCAAACCCTGTTCTTCTCAGCTACCATGCCTCCTGAGATACAGACGCTGGCTAATACGATCCTCACAAACCCAGTGAAGGTGGAGGTGACCCCCGTTTCCTCCACTGCTGAGAAAGTGCAGCAAGCGGTTTACTTCGTAGATAAAAAAGATAAACGCAACCTGCTATACTATGTACTGCAGGATAAAAATATTGTCTCCGCACTGGTCTTTACACGTACTAAACATGGCGCTGACAAAGTGATGAAGGACCTCGTCAAATCAGGCATACGTGCCGAGGCCATACACGGCAATAAATCTCAGTCACAGCGTCAGAATGCTTTGAAAAATTTCAAAGAAAGAAAGACACGCGTACTCGTAGCGACAGATATAGCTGCACGTGGTATCGATATAGATGAGCTGTCACACGTCATCAATTTCGAACTGCCAAACATACCTGAAAGCTATGTACACCGCATAGGCCGTACGGGCCGCGCAGGTATGAGTGGTATAGCATTATCATTCTGCGATCAGGAGGAGAAAGAATACCTGCGTGATATCAATAAACTGATCGGCAAACCAGTCCCTATTATCGAGGCACATCCATATCCGCTGCCTAATATGAGCATCGAAAAGATACAGGACCCTCGCCGTGGCTCATCGCAAAAGACAGGTTCTTCTCATCGCTCCAGTGGCCCTGCTCAAAACACCGGCGCACCGCAATCCAAACCATATCAGGGCCAAAAAGGTACCAGTGCCAAAAAATGGTACGGACAGAAAGGATCTTTCAAGGGGAAATCTTAGTATAAACCCTCAAAGGGTTTCAAACCCTTTGAGGGTTAGAACTGCGATCAAAAACTTATCACCCGTTCAGGATGTTCTTCTTTATACTTTGCTACTATAGAGCGGATATTGAAGTTCTCGCGGTAGAGCGATACATCGCGAAAGTCTTCGAGGGTCAGCTTCTTTGACTGTAGCTGCTCCAGCGGCATATAGCCCATACCTGTAAACTGCCCGTTCTCTACCACTACATAGGCGGATTCACGGCTGGTACGGCCTTCTTCGAGTATCACAAAGGACTCGCGTGTAGACAATGCTTCGACAGCAGGGACAGCCCTTTTATTATATTCGGCGATAACCTTTTTGTCACCTTTCCGGCAGGCACAGTGTTCGTCTTCACAGCTTTCAGGGTCAGTCGCCACACCCGTGAGCCGCGGACATAGCTCATATTCTCCGGTTATTTCTTTTAATCGATTGTGGCACTCGGTCAGCGTCTCAAAGTAGGCAGTAGCGCTGCTATTCTTTCTTATCTTTTGCATGGCCAGACGTATGATACCGCGCTGGTCGCTGTATTGTATGATACCAAAGCGTGGCTCATAGTGCTTCTGAGATCTGTTAAACTGAGGCCAGAGCCTTTTGATCTCATGTGACTCCAGCAGCAGCGCTACGAGTTCATTGCCACACACCTCGAATGTGATAGCATGTATAGAGCGTAGGAAATCCTGCTTCTGTTTCGCAGTAGAGTTATTGGAGAAATGACTGCTGACACGTTTCTTTATTTTTTTGGCCTTGCCTACATAGACCACTTTGCCCCGCTGATCGTGGAAGTAATAAATACCCGGCAGGTCGGGCAGCCTTTCATAATGCTCGCGTGGGACATTGGGTGGCAGGCTCTGCTCTTTTGAGGTTTTCTTCAGGAACTTTTTTATGCTGTCTGATCCGTCATTCTCGATCAGTTTCTCCAGTAGTGTGACAGTAGCCCTCGCATCTCCGTCTGCCCGGTGCCTGTCAGTGATCTGTATGCCGAGATAGCCGCAGATATTACCCAGACTGTATGATGGCAGCCCCGGAAAAATCTTTCTGCTGAGTCGTACTGTACAGAGTTTTTTTGTATCCAGCTCATAGCCGCATTTTGACAATTCATTCATGACAAAGGAATAATCAAAATTGACATTGTGTGCAACGAAAATATTGTCTTGCAGGAGTGTATGTATCCGCTCTGCTACTTCGCTGAAAAGTGGCGCTTTTATTACCATCTCATTGGTGATGCCTGTGAGCCCGGTGATGTACGAGGGAATATACTGACCGGGGTTGATGAGTGTCTGATAATGGCCGACTATCCTGTCTCCGTCATGCAGATATATAGATATCTCTGTAATGCCGTTTGACGCTGCATGCCCTCCCGTCGTCTCAATATCTACTATCGCGTACCACATTTCTCTGAATAATTGTCTTAAATCTAAGAAATGTTTTCGTGGAAAAACAATCTAAAAAAAAGGAGGTCAATAAGTTATTTTTCGCAAAATCAAGCCTGATAATGTATGAAAACCGTCCGATTTTTAGGAAATATCGCTACTTTAGTTTTTTAATTTATCTCAATATGAATTCGCTGCTCCTTCGCAGGTGTTTATTTTATAATGCGTTTTTGCTCCTGATCATATTTAGCGGCTGTAAGTCCAATACCAAGAAAGGGCAATCAGCCGGCGCATATACTGTCAATGCAGGTGATACTATCACATCTATAGATACTATAGTATCCAAAGTAGATGGTATGGTAACGGCCAATAGACTGGAGCAAGCGATCGGATATATCTCGGTCAACATGCACCGATTCAAAGGAAAAGAAAAGGCCCGGCTATATGATCAAAGGGGGAATGTCTATTTTCTGGAAGACGACCTCGACAATGCGATCGCTAACTATCTCTCGGCGGCAGAAAATGACTCTACAAACCCCACCTATCTGATCAATGTGGCCAAAACATATGAGAATATGGAAAACATGAACAATGCCACTTTTTTTGCGAAAAAAGTCCTGACTCTCCAAAATGTCACTGATACCGATATGACCGTAGCAAAGGAACTGCTCCTAAGATCTGATCGGATGCATATCGGACGCTGATCAAGTGTCGCAAACTATATATCAGATCCCTCACCCAGTATGTCCGGAACCACCTGTAGTGTACCTGAACGATAATAGAGGTATATAAAAAACATGCTCACTGCTGTCAGTATGTGCCAGAGCGCATGACCTTGGAGCGCACTCCGGGGATTGCAGGCTACACCTTCCCTATCCAGCATCCAGATACTGCCTGCGCAAAACATAATAAAAAAAGCAGCATACACATAGTTAACGAAATAGTCTGTCCGGCTCACCTTGCGGATATAGTAGATCGATGTAAATACAGTGATAAGCAGCATGATGGGGACGAGTATATTGATATTGAATTTCCAAAGCCATTTGAAGAAGGCAATGTTCAAAATGATCACAAGCAGTTTGGCAAAGACGTGTGTGTTTCTCCACTCACCTTTGTGATACAGGTAGGGATTTATCTTGTATATATTTAATATAAGTATCATGCCGATGACAGAGTAGAGCCCCGTCTGGTCAAATTTCTGAAACATCAGCGTAAGTGATGCATGATACATAAAGCTCCCGATGAAAAGGTACAAGCAGGACAAACCGTAAAGCACCGAGAAAAAAGGATACATGACGAGAAAATTGCCCGAGTCACGGCGGTCTTTTTTCTTATAGTCATGCCTTGCGAGTGTCAATGCAAAGAGACCAACGATGAGATAGCCAAGATTGGACCAAGTGTTTGAAGGCTGCCTGATGGCCTCGTCCATCCTGTTTGCCTCACAGAAATGAAAGGCATTGCCGCCGGCCTCGGGCATACTGCTCCAGAGATCATGGTGACGATACACATGATAGGCATTGAGCAATGTCACAGTAGTCAAAATGAAAATAAAAGCAGGCAGGTAGAAAGCCCGCAATCTGAGGTGCTCGAGCTCCAGCCGCTCCCTGAGTATTGTCATTTTTGATGTGAAGTACTTTTTCATATAATAAACCTACTGTATTCATACGATAATCGCATATCAATGGCCCGATTTTACATTTTTTATATTGTTCGTTAAAACGAAACCCTTATTTGTCAATATGAAATGACCGATTCGATCTGAGAAGTATAAGAAGCTATCTTTTCTTTACCATGCAGGAAAGATAATTCGACTATAAAAGCAAAGCCAGCTATCGTGCCGCCTTCTTCCCGGACCAGCTCTGCGGCTGCGACTGCAGTGCCGCCGGTAGCGAGCACATCATCGTGTATGAGGACATTCCAACCTTTTTGTATCACCCCTTTATGTATCTCCAGTGTAGCAGTACCGTACTCGAGAGTATAGGTGAAAGCCCTCGTCTCAGCGGGCAGTTTGCCTTTCTTTCTGACCGGAACCAATGGTATGCGAAGTTTATTGGCGAGCAGCATGCCGATGAAAAAGCCCCTGCTCTCTACCACACAGACCGCATCAGGCTTAGTTGCCAGGCGACTGATAAGTTCATCTGCTATATCGCTGCATAACTGCCAGTCGAGAAATACCGGTGTGATGTCTTTGAATAAAATACCCGGCTGCGGAAAATCAGGTACGTCTCTGATGCAGGCATTCAACCGCTCTGCGACTGTGGTTTGAGTAGATGTTGGCATTGGGCAAAGATATGGTTATTCTATTATCGTTGCTATCTCTTATCTTAGCCCTGATGATACGATCCCGGATAGCTCCCACACCGAGTGGATACCTGCACATCGGCAATGCGCTGAACTTTGTGCTCATCTGGCTATGGGTGAGACGCGAAAATGGCAGGCTCCTGCTGCGGGTAGATGACCGTGACACTCCGCGCGCCAAACCTGAATTCATAGACGATATTTTTCACTCATTGGACTGGCTGGGGCTGGACTGGGATGAAGGCCCGCAAACAGCCGACGAACTATACCGCACGTATTCGCAGTCTCTCCGTGTACAGCGCTATGAAGCAGTGACCCAGCAGCTCATCGAGACAGGTCGCGTATTCGCCTGCGAATGTTCCCGCAAAGAAATGCACCTGCATACCTGTAGCTGCCGCGCTAAACACATCCCGCTCGATCGTCCTGATACCGCACTTCGCATCGTCACTCCTTCCGAACCAATACTTATACATGACCTGAAACGCGGGATATTCCCGGTCGACCTCGACCATGAACTGAAAGACTTTATCATCCGAAGGCGCGATGGTATGACTGCTTATCAACTGGCATCACTGGTAGATGATCTGGATCATGATATCAACCTCATCATACGCGGTGACGACCTGCTCAGCAGTACAGCAGCCCAACTATATCTCGCTTCGGTCATAGGCGCTGAGAGTTTTGAGAAAACTGCTTTCTACCATCATCCAATGGTAAATGATGAGCTCGGGCAAAAGCTCTCCAAGTCCTCAGGCAGCCCCTCGCTCAGGGTCATGCGCGAAAGCGGCATCACTACAGAGCAGCTATATATCAGGCTGAGCGGTCTGATGGGCCTGAAAGAAAAATATACCTCGGCAGATGATATGCTGAAAGGTGATTTTACGTTATAGATTGGTTTGGCGATGACGCCGACCAAAAGGTATAACATTTTTTAATTTTTATAAACGGTCATGTGCCGTCAGGAGGTTTATATTTACTGCATGAAAGGTCTCGCCTGTCTATTACTTTTTTTCTCCGTTACTGCCTTCGGGCAGAGCAATGATGCTGCACAGGACTCGGTGCTGAAATCTATCGCGGACAATATGGTACCGGTCGAGATGGGCACTTTCACGATGGGCTGTACAGCCGAGCAGGGCAAAGACTGCACAAACTGGGAAAAGCCGAGCCACGTAGTCATGGTCAATAGTTTCTACATGGGCAGGTATGATGTGACCCAGGCGCAGTGGGATGCCGTGATGGGCAAGGACAACGATCGGAGCAAACATAAGAACTGCCCTAACTGCCCCGTAGACAATGTAAGCTGGAACGATGCGATAGAGTTCATCAACAGACTCAACGAGCTCACTGGCAAAAAATACCGTCTGCCTACCGAGGCTGAATGGGAATATGCAGCACGTGGTGGCAACAAAAGCCAAGGCTACAAATACGCCGGCAGCAATGAACCCGACCGTGTGGAGTGGTACGACGGCAATAGCAAAGATACCACGCATCCCGTAGGATATATGCAGCCGAATGAACTCGGCCTCTTTGACATGAACGGCAATGTCTGGCAGTGGTGCAGCGACTGGTTTGATGAGAAGTACTACGCGACCCGGCCGGCCGACAATCCTAAAGGCCCTGATCATGGCACAGAGAGATCGATACGTGGCGGCTCATGGGTCAACTATGCCCGCGTCTGCCGTGTCTCTTACCGCATCGGCACACTGCCATCCAAGCGCTTCAGTAATGATGGCTTCAGGCTGGCGATGGATTACTAAGCCTCCAGGATATCCTTGAGCGTACCGGAGCTCTTGTCCATATCCTTTTTCATGGCCTTACTCATCATTGGCATCATCAGGTTCATCGGGAAAGATGGCGTAGCGCTCATGATCGTCACCACTTTGGTTTTGCTGACATCCACCGACTCGACACTGGTTTTGACATGAGTAGTATTAGTATGATTGCGAAAGCGCAGCTCTGCCTCATAGCTCTCTCCTTCATTGACTGACAGTATCTCCTGCTCGCCGTCGCCCATGCGTGTCTTGCTCTGCCATGCAGCGACGAATCCCGGCGTACCATCATTGCCATGATATTCCATTTTGATATTCGGGTCCTGGCGTATCCATGTGTTATACTTCTCCTGATTGCGGAGTAGTTTGACATAGTTCCACACTGTATCTTTGGATTTATCAATAATAATCTCTGATGTGATGACCATTGTCTTTTTGGGCATGACCAGCCCGACTGTGAAGGTCACTCCTAAGACTAGCAGTAAAGCGATAAATAGAAAGACTGTCATGGTGATTTATTTCAGGAAAGGTAAGGAAAGATATCGAATGGATGTGTGGCTGGCCCAAGATTATATCTCTGACCATAGATATAGACATGGAAGCTCAAAACTTGCCATAATAAATATGAATTAAAAACACAGATCACTGGCAGAGATGTGAGTTAGGGGGAGAAAAATATTGCCCTTTAGGCCACCATATGGCTAAGACGAAATATATTTCAGGAATTTATTTTTAATTTATTGCTTTGTATAATATTAGAAAGTGCATTTTGCCGGTGATGCCGCCAAAAGCTACATCAAAAAACTCGGGTATATATTATAAAATGGAAACATCATCAAACTTTTTACAACGATCCATGGACTGGCTCGAAGATCATCGTTTATTGAACATTGCTCTTATTTTGACTTATTTTGTTTTCATCTACTATATGCACGACCCGGTGGTGCATCTTTCTGTCTGGGTCATGAACCTGATGTCACTCCCTGTTTACAACTTAGTGGTACTGTCGATTTCCCTTATACTGCTGGTTTTGTTTGTAATATTCATGATAGTTCAATTAATAAAGTACCGTGACCACCGGTCTCTAAAAATTGCATATTTGCTTTTTACCATTACTATAATCATCATTCATTTTCTCACTATGTTTGAAATGAATATTGAGATCATCCATGTGTTTGAATACTCAATATTAGTACTCCTGATATTTCCTGTGACAAGGCGTTTTGGTGCAAGCATACTTTTTGCCCTTCCGTTTATGCTGCTGGACGAATGGCACCAATATATAATCCTCTACCCGTCGTATGTAGAATACTTTGAGTTTAATGATATAATGATGGATATATATGGCAGCGGGCTTACTATGGTGGCCATCATCATCAGCGGGGTAAAGGGCCAGGAGCCGGTACAGGCTTTTTGGAAAAGAAGTGAATTTATCTTCCTTACAGCAGCTCTGGTATTTGTGGCCATTGCTATCAATACCTGTTTTATTTCGATGTACGAAGCCGATAAGTGCTCAAATACCTGGCTGGTATTAAACCGCATTCATGGGCCTATTACTTTCTGGCGAAGTTTTCCCAATAGGGATGTCATTTATCATGTAATGCAACCGCTGGAAGCTATCATCTCTATCTCTGTACTTACTTGTATCTATTTTGGCCTTGATTCATTCAGAAAAGCAAAATAAACAGACGAGGGAAACTGCTCTCGATCATTTGGACTTATAAGCATAGTTCGGTTCCCACAGCTCGATCTTATTGCCCTCGGGGTCCATGATGTGGATGAACTTGCCATAGTCATATGTCTCCATCGTGTCTAATATGGCCACACTATCTCTCTTTAGTTGTGCTACCATACCGGTCAGATCATCCACTCTGTAATTGATCATAAAATCCTTGGTGGATGGCTCAAAATATTTTGTGCTCTCTTTATCCGGGCTCCACTGCAGTATACCTTTTCTGTCGCCTTCCTGCCACTCAAACTTCGCTCCATACTGATCGGTATTGAAACCTAAATGTGCCTTATACCATTCCCTGACCTTCTTTGGTTCCTTGCATTTGAAAAAGATGCCGCCGACACCGATCACTTTGGGAATGTTCGCGGGGATAAGCGATCTGACAGAGAAGCCCAGACAGAATGAGGCTGCGACTATTATAACTATTGTTGTTGTTTTTTTCATTTTTGGGTGGTTTTAAAGAAAGATTCCTACGCAATGACAATAAAGATAGAACTAAAACACAATTGTCAATTTTCAACATACACGCAACGATATTTTGCACTTATCACTTGAACACAGCAGGAACATTTTTTCAATTATACATCTCAAAAATCCATATTTAGCAGTATAGGTGCCACTAGTGTCAAAATGCTAATATTCTGATTATGTATTTATTGAACATATTTATAATTGATATTTTTATAAATAAATATGCATAATTGAAATTAATTTTGCTTTTATTGAATAACTAATACAAATATAGCTATTAATGGTAAACTTTCCAATAAGGCATAAAAAATATGATAGCAAAATAAATAGGGAACCTACCGTTATGCAGAGTGGTGCAGCAAACCAGTTTCAAATGATAAAATCTAGACTTATTTATACATTTGGGAAGATGAATCTTTATCACCCATGAATTTTAAACGTACAGTCTTTTTAATTTTTATTATCGCCACTTCGATAAAAGGTTTCTGCCAAAAGACTGAGCAGCAGTACCTGATCAGTGGCATGGCCAAGTTTAAAGCAAAGGACTACAAAGGCTCAGTTGCAGATTTCACCGAGGCGATAAGGTTCGACACCTTGTTTGCGGACCTCTACTACTACAGAGGCCTCTCTATGGCATTGCTTCCTGATTTCCCCGGTGCGTTGGCCGACTTTAACCATTCGATCGCCCTTGATCCTAAGCAGGCTGACTTTTATAATGCGCGTGGCAATGCAAAGTCGGGATTGAAAGATTATACCGCAGCGATAGCGGACTATAACAAAGCTCTTGAGATGGACCCCAAATTGAAGAAACCTTATTTCAACAGGGCCTTCGCCAAAGCAATGATCGGAGACTATGCAGGGGCTATCGAAGATTATGACCGGGCTATAAAGATCAATCCTAAGGATGCAGAGGCATATAATGACAGGGGTGAATCAAAAGCCGCACTCAATGACCAGCTAGGGGCCATGGCTGATTATAGTTTGGCGATCAAGGCTAATGATCAGTACCCAATAGCTTACTTCAACAGGGCTGAATCAAAGAGTTCTTATAAAGATTACCCCTCAGCTATCAAGGACTATACCCGGGCCATAGAGATCGACCCTAAATATGCCAAGGCATATTATTCAAGAGGGATTGCCCTGATCACACTGAATCAGGAAAGTGACGGATGTAAGGATCTGCATGCCGCCGCGGAAATGGACTATGCAAAGGCATACGAGATGATCAGGAAACTATGCAAGTAAAACAAAAGCAGATGATCGACTCCTTGCGAATGTTTTTGTCACCTCACCAGTCCTAATCCTATCTTGAGCCCGGGCATCAGCATGACCATATGGGCATATACATTAGTAGGGGGTGAGGCACTATACGATCCGAGCTCTTGATCATACACATCCGTATGAGCATATTGGAAGTCGAGGTTGGCTGATAGAGTAAAAACAAATTTCCGATTTTGATATATCCGCACCCCAAAACCCACACTGCCCATCGGGCCGCCGTTGATTGTATTGTACCGGATATAAGTAGCGCCGTCAGCACCTCCCGGCAGCGGGTCATAGGCCACGGCATACCCTGCCTCAAGTACATAGAAAGGTGTAATGTCTTTCTTTAAAATGTCACCTGAGTAATAAAGGAAAAAAGGGAAATAGAACCCCGAATATGGTGCCGCATCATTGTTTATGGTCTGCCCATTGACGGATAGGTATATGCCGCCCAAGCCTATACCTACGCCTAATATGGCATACTGATTGATCTTATAGCCGTTTATCATTCTCACGCCGCCGCCGACGGCATCAAGGTGAAACTGAAATTCAAAGAGATAACCTTTGTTTTTGTATCCTGGTTTAGGCCTGTCATCCGGTCTTTCCTCTTTAGTGATCCTGTCTATCTTGGCAGCAGGGACTGTGATCACGCTGTCTTCAGACACTCTGATAGTATAGCTTACGCCATAGTTCTGCTCCAGCATTTTGCCCCTGAGTACTCTGCCATCTTTCATATAGATCACATCCTCGCGGTTATCTTGAGTCTGTGCAAAGGCAGGTATCAGCGCTGCGAGAAAAATGATAAGTGATAAACAGGTTTTCATACTTTTACATTTTTAAAATCCCATACCCACGCGCAGGCCGGGAATGATGAATACCTCAGAGGTAGAATAAAAGTAATAAATAGGGCTGTAGGTATTCTGGTTGTAGGTCATGGTTTCAAAGTGTACCGTGGCCATTTTGAAATCTATATGCGCTGACAGGTCCCAGTGTACCCGCCGCCTCGAATAAAACCTGACACCGAAACCTGCGCCTCCCATAGGACCACCGTGACTGCCAATTATTATGTAGCTATTTGGCATGTCGAGACCATTAGCATCAGCGGAACCAGGCAGGAAGGCATAGCCAGCCTCTACTGAGTAAAATGGTGTAATATGCTTCCGCAAAATTTCCCCGCTGTAATTAACATACAATGGAACATAACCTCCGGCATAGTTGGTATTGCCATGCAGGTCGCACATCACGAGATCTATCCCTGTACCGATGGCCAGAATACCAAACTGATTGAACTTGTACCCGCCCATGAGATGGAAACCTATCTCCGGCGCTTCGGCCAAAGCCTGAGCCTGTATCATCCAGGTGCGTGGACGGTAGTGAAATTCATAGACAGGTCTGGGCCGGATCGGTCTGCCAAACCGGCTGTAACGGATATTGTCGCCGGTATCTTTTTTATCTTCCTTAGTGATCTTGTCCACGTCTTCGGCCTTGATGAATATCACCGAGCCCCCGGCTATCTCTATTTTGAAACTGACATTGGGAACCTGCTCTACGATAGTGCCGCGATATACAGTGCCGTTTTTCAAATAGATCACATCTTCCTGCTCACTCTGTGCACTCGCAGTGATGCAGAAAAACAAAGCAAGGATAAAAGCAGTCAGGTGAATTTTCATAGTGTCTTTTTTTGTTTAAAATCCTATGCCAAACCTTACGCCTGGAATGATCAGGATAGAGGTCTCGGTATAATAAACATCTGTATCGTAACCGGTAACGGAATTGTACATCTCTGTCACAGTGGTAGCAAAGGACTGCTTGAAGTCTACGTGTGCGGAAATATCAAAATGAACCCGTCGGCGGGAATAAAACCTGACACCAAAACCCGCACCTCCTATAAAGCCACCTTTACTGCTTACTACATTAGTATTGCTGCCGCCTCCTAACGGGGAGAGATCGCCGCCAGATATCGGCGTGGGATGAAATGCATATCCCGCCTCTATGGAGTAGAATGGTGTGATCTGTTTCTTCAGTATATCGCCACCATAATGGATATAAAAAGGAAAATATGCGCCTGAGTAATCCTGTCTGCCGTGTATGTCGAGGATCACACCATCTACACCGAGGCCGAATCCCAGATATCCGAACCGACCGAATTTATATCCATTGACTATACGGAAACCGAACTCAAGTGCCTGTGCCTCTACCTGTGCCTGAAAGAAATAACCCTTTGGGCGGAATTTGTATTCATAGACAGGCTTTGGGCGGATAGGCCTTTCCTCATAGTAGTGGCGCACTGCATAGTCTCCAGTACCTTTTTTATCTTCTTTCGTGATCTTGACCACGTCTTCGGCCTTGATCACTATCACACTGCCGCCTGCTATCTCTATCTTATAGCTCACATTGGGTATCTGCTCTACTATAGTGCCCCGGTAGATGCTGCCGTCTTTGGCATAGATCACGTCCTCACGGTCAGTCTGTGAGAAAGCAGTCATTGGCAAAAGTGCCATCAGAAAAAGGAAGAATAAGATGTATTTTTTCATGTGTCATATTTTTTAAAAGCCCAGGCCCAACCTGAAACCCGGAATGAAGAGAATTTCGTTAGTAGAATAAAAATATTGGTAAGTGTTGCCTGTGTTTTGGTTGTAGAAATCGGTCTCATAATTCTCTGTAGACATCTTGAGATCGATATGTGCCGACAGGTCAAAATGCACCCTGCGACGGGTGTAGAACCTCACCCCCAATGCAGCACCTGCCATAAAACCCCCATGTCCACCTATTGGACCGCCGCTTCCGGAATAATAATAATCACCACTGGCTAACATATCCGGGCGCCAGGCATAGCCAGCCTCTACCGAATAGAATGGCGTGATCTGCTGATGCAAAATATCGCCGCCGTAATATACATAGACCGGCAAATAGGCACCGGCATAGTCAGAGTTGCCATGCAGGTCAGAGATCACACCATCCACACCCAGTCCGAGGCCCAGATAGGCAAATTGATTGAACTTATATCCATTCACGAGACGGAAACCTGCTTCCGGGATCTGGGCCTCCAGCTGTGCCTGAAAGAAATATCCTTTGTCCCTATATTGAAACACGTGCACAGGCCGACGGCGGCGAGAGTATGAGTCGTAGCTTATCACCTCTTTTTTTTCTTCTTTGGTCACTTTGACCACATTCTCTGCCTTGACCACTATCACACTGCCTCCGGCTATCTCTATCTTATAGCTCACACCGGGTATCTGCTCAGTGATAGTGCCGCGGTAGATGCTGCCGTCTTTGGCGTATATCACGTCTTCTCTGTCACTCTGTGCAGAGACATACGATGGCAAAAGAAGTGTCAGAAAAGAGAAGAATAGGAGGTATGCTTTCATGTTCACGTTTTTTGTTTGACAGTCTGAAATCGGATTGGTTTACTAATATATGCTATTTTAAAAATCCCACGGCGAATTTAATAGGCGTAAAAAAGGTCATTCTTTTTTAGAATGACCTCTTTTGTAAATATCATATGATTTTTAGAATCCCAGTCCCAGCCTGATGCCCGGTATCAGGAGTATTGCATTGGTCTTATAGGTGGGATAGAAGTTGCCGTTTGCATCGTAATAGTTTGTGTAGGTATTGCTGGCCTGCTGAAAGTCCGCATGAGCAGAAAGACTAAAGAAGACCCTGTGGCGCGAGTAAAATTTCACACCAAAACCTACACCTCCCATCAGTCCGCCATGCATACTCGTCGCGCCGGAGTTATTGGTAAGGAAGTTCTGATTCGGGAAATTGTTGTTGTTATTATTCGGGTTTACCCTCATGGCATATCCTGCCTCTATCGAGTAGAAAGGCGTGATGCGTTTCTTCAAAATATCACCGCCGTAGTAGAGGTACAGTGGCAGGTACACGCCCGAGTAGTCGGAGTTATTTCTGCGCACATCATTAAATAAAAGGTCCACACCGATACCGACACCGAGGTATCCGCAGTGCCCGAACTTATAGCCATTCACGAGGCGGCCACCGCCTTCGAGATTATTGATCAGCAGCTGGGCAGTATTGAAGTAGCCTTTATTTCTGTATTGAAACTGCGGCCTACGATGTGATGAGTCCGACCTTCCATAGCGATAGTTGCTGTAGTATCTTTCACCATGCATATCGCCGCGATAATATCCTTCGCCATGCATATCGCCACGGTCATGGTCATGATGCATCTGCGTATCAGATACCGCTTTTTTCTCTTTGGTAAATTTGGCTACGTCGCCTATGGCTACGGAGAATACATTGCCGCCGGCAGTCTCTATCTTGAGGCTCACTCCGGGCACCTGCTCTATGATGATGCCGCGATATATGCTGCCGTTCTTAAGGTATACCACATCTTCTCTCTCATCCTGTGCGGAGAGGCTGAAAGATGAAAGGATACCTATCAATAAAAATGCAGTGAATAGTTTATATGCTTTCATTACTGTTTGTTTTTGAATTGTTTGATAACGGTAACACTAAAATAATATTATTGTTTCAGACCTATCTTTATTTACGTAAAATTGGGAGAAGTGGACTTTTAACACAAAGGAGCATTGATTTACGTTTGATGAAGTCTAATATTAATAGCCCCGCGTTTCAACGCGGGGAACCGATAGTTCTTAGAGTTGGCTTTAGCCAAAATATTCGGGGTGCCTATTTCGGATAAAGCCTCGTATTGTTTGATTTAAACTCCGCGTTAAAACGCGGAGCTATTGAAAAGGCAAATTGGACTGTGTCAGGCGAAATGCTGGATTAATTTATCACCATGATATCTGACCACTTTGTGGTGTAGCAGGGCGAGCGCAGTTCGCAGCGCATCTTCCAGTTGGTATTGACACCATTGGCAGCAAAGCCGATCGTATCGATTCCCATCCTTTTATTGATCTGGTCCAGTGCTTTTGATATGGCCTTGTTCTTCGGGCTGTCATTATTGGTTTCGAAGAGATGCTGCTGTATGGAGTCATTTGGAACAAGCGATGAGAGCATTACGCCTGCTTTCTTATAGCGGAGGCCGTCGTGGAATATTTCTTCTATAGCTTTGGTCGCATGTTTGATGAGCTCATTCGTAGAGTCTGTCGCAAACGGCAGCGGGGTATATCTGCCGCCGCCCTCTAATTCCCTGTCCCCATCGCTTCTGTCCCATCCGCGGCGCCCGTTATCATCCTTGTATGTCCTCGCGAAAACATATATGCCACCTGCAGCAGAACTTTGATTGCGCAGCTTCTCAGCTGCACGCGAGGCATAGGTAGCTATAGCTTCTTTTAGTTCAGACAGTGTCGTGACCGCCTTGCCGAATGAGCGCGTAGAGGCGATGTGCTGCTTATGATCAAGGCCGACCGCCTGCCCTCGGCATGGTATGCCGTTGAGCTCCTTGATAAGGCGTACACCTGTCACGCCGCCCATATTTTTATGGCCCCAGGTCTCCGACATACGAGATAGTTTATAGGCGGTATCTATTCCCACATTATGCAGTTTTTTCACAGAGTTCCAGCCCACGCCCCAGACATCGCCGACCTTAGTTCTGCGCAGTGCATCTTCTATTTCGGCCTCTGTTTGTATCACATAGACACCTTTGTATCTGGCCTTGTCTTTTTTGCAGAGGCGGTTGGCTATTTTAGAAAGCACCTTGGTAGGCGCGATGCCCACAGATACAGGCACACCGGTCCATTGCAGCACGCGCTGTGTGATGCGCTGTCCGAAGGCATGCAGGTCGCCGACATACTGCTCATCGATATCCAGAAAGCATTCATCAATAGAGTACACCTCGATGTCGGGATAGACAGATGCGATGGTCTGCATCACACGGCGTGAGAGGTCGCCATAGAGGGCATAGTTAGAGGAAAAGACCGACACACCTTTCTGCTCACAGATCTCTTTGGCCATAAAGTACGGCTCGCCCATCGGCACGCCGAGTTTTTTTGCTTCGTCATTGAGCGCTATGATGCATCCGTCATTGTTTGACAGGACGACAATAGGCTTGCCCGTCAGCTGCGGCTGAAAGACCCGCTCGCAGGAGGCATAGAAACTATTGCAATCGATGATGGCTTTCATGTGTGTTGGCGCTTATCTATAAAAATGACTTTAACAGTCGGGTATCACAGAGGTCACAGAGAAGAAGGAGAAACAGCCGGGAGCACACAGAGTCAATAAGGCTGTATTCAACTCTGTGTCCTCTCTGTATTCCTCTATCCCTCTGTGCCCTCTGTGATAATTGTATTAACATGAAACAACCTTTCATCCCTCATGGTTTAAAGTTCGAACTATGTGTGCTATCACGCCCCATACGCTGGCCTCCGTGCTGCCGGGTTCTCCGATGGGCTGCGGCGTGACACCTGACAGGCATAGCTGCCCGCTATGGCTGATCACCCGGCGCACGGACAGCACACCATCTACTATAGCTATGACGAGCCTGCCCGCTGCGATAGACATAGAGCGGTCCACGATGAGCAGGTCGTTCTTATAGACGCCCTCGCGGATATACTGCTCGCTGCCAATACGCATAAAGTAGGTCGCCGAGGGTTGTTTCACCAGCAACTCATGCAGGTTCATCTTTTTATCGGCATAGTCGTCTGATGCAGCAGGCCAGCCACTGGCAATGAACTTATTCTCGACAGGTTCTTCCTTGATCTCTTTCTTTCCGATGGCGGTGTATGAATCTTCGACGTATATCATGGCTAATATTTTTAGTAAAACTAACAAAATTAGTTTATTGGACAAAATTAATCTCTTGAACCACAGCCACCTGCCAACTGTCACCCGCCACCTCTTATCTTCCTTTTCCCGCAAAAAAAAACCACCTTTGCTCCGTATGCTCAAAGTAGGGATCACAGGAGGGATAGGCAGCGGAAAAACGACGGTCTGCCAGATATTTGAAAAACTGGGAGTACCTGTCTACTATGCCGACCAGCGCGCCAAAGAACTGATGGAAGACGACTCACAGCTATGCGCTGATATCAAGAAAGAATTCGGAGATGAGGTCTACGACACCGAGGGTAAACTCAAACGCAAAATGCTCGCTGAGATCGTTTTTAATGATGAGGAAAAACTTGTCAAGCTAAACAGCCTGGTGCACCCGGCTGTATTTCGCGATAACCAGTCCTGGAATGAGGTCCTCGCCAAAAAAGGCTATACCTATACCCTGCGGGAGGCTGCACTGCTCATAGAGACAGGCTCTTACCTGACGCTGGACAAACTCATCGTCGTCTCTGCACCCGAGGAGGACCGTATCAAACGTGTCATGTCACGCGACGGTGCTACCCGTGAGCAGGTGCTGGCACGCATCCATGCACAGATGCCCGAGGAACAAAAAGTGAAGTACGCGGACTATATTATTTACAATGACAGGATCATGGACCTCGTACCCGAAGTGACCAAGATACATATCGACCTGATGAATCTGAATTAGGGGTTGTATAGTGGTTATAGGTGAACAGCCGTACTAAATTGCATTTTGTATTAACCTATAACCTAAAACTTATAACTTAGAACCTACTTATTACTTAAAACCTATAACCTAAAACTTGAAAAAAACTCCTCTCAAAATAGGCATACTCGGCGGCGGACAGCTAGGCAGGATGCTGCTTCAGTCAGCGGCCAACTATCATGTCGAGACATTCGTGCTGGAGAGCGGCGCGAACCCTCCCGCTTCATCGCTCTGCCATCATTTCATCGAGGGTGATATCAGGGACTATGATACAGTGTATGCCTTCGGCAAGAAAGTCGATGTGCTGACCATCGAGATAGAGAATGTAAATGTAGAAGCGCTCTATAAACTCGAAGCAGAAGGCGTCAAGGTCATCCCAAAACCATCGGTGCTTCACACTATCAAAGACAAGGGCCTTCAGAAAGAATTTTATGTAAAGAATAATATTCCTACGCCTGACTATGTACTGGCTGATGATCGGGCGGATGTATGGAAGGAGATAGACTTCCTGCCTGTGGCGCATAAACTTCGCACAGGAGGCTACGACGGCAAGGGCGTCAATCTCCTGAGGAGTGCCGCGGACATAGAAGGTACATTTGATGCGCCGGGCGTACTCGAGAAACTCGTGGACATAGACAAAGAGATCGCGGTGATGGTGGCCAAAAACGAATCAGGACAGATCGCTGTGTATCCTCCTACAGAGATGATCTTTGATCCGAAGTATAACCTCGTGGACTCGCTCATTTCACCCGCCTCTATCAGTGATGTACATGCAGCCGAGGCGCAGCGCATAGCCAAACAGGTAGTTGATGCCCTGGACTCGCCGGGCATTTATGCAGTGGAGATGTTTCTCGATAAGAGTGGCAATATCCTCGTCAATGAGACCGCACCTCGTGCGCACAATAGCGGACATCAGAGCATCGAGGGTAATTATTCTTCGCAATACGATATGCAGATGCGGGTACTGCAAAACCTGCCCCTCGGCAGTACAGATACCATACTGCCATCGCTGATGCTAAACCTGATAGGAGAGGACGGCTACTCAGGGCCTGTGCATTATCAGGGCCTGCCGGAAGCGCTAGCGATGAAGGGAGTCTATGTGCATCTCTACGGCAAGCATGAGACCAAGCCGGGTCGCAAGATGGGCCATATCACTATACTCGCCGAAAATAAACATGAGCTGCTGCGAAAAGCAAGCTCATTGAAAAATATGATCAGGGTGATAAGCTATCGTGATTAGTTTTACCCTCCAAACCTCCCTAAAGGGGTTGTTTTAAAGGATTCCATCTAATACCAACGGAATCCAACAGTGTTATAAATACTATGTTTCAGGCGAATTTACTAAAACTATAACTTCCAACGGTATTCAACCAATACCATTATTACAACGGCTATTAGTTGTCTGTTTAGTTGTCTATTCCTCAAAATGCCTAAATGTCCCGAAAAATGGACAAAAAAACGCATTTCGACCAAAACGCGGTGTAAGGTACTTCCCCCTACATTTTTTAAAATTTCAATGTCTTATTCTGGTTCAATCCCAGATAGCAGTTCACTTTTTTTTTAATCAATTTTTCAATGATGTTGCAAGTGTTCCATAAAAGAACACTTGTAACTTTTTCTATCAATGTCACGTTATCATTCAAATTTTTTTTCAAAATTTTAAATCAATTCAAAATGAAAAATCTAAAAGTATTTCCGTTTCAAAATAAAGTAAAAGCAAATTCAAAGAACGAAGCACCAGTTTATATAAGAATCATCGTCGGGACAACCAGAAAGGAATTCAGCACTGGTTTTAAAGTTAATGTTGACCGTTGGAATGATACAGACGGTTTAAGCAAGTCCAAAATCCGATATACCGATAATGAGATTAAAATAAGAACTGAAATCAATGATAAGATTGCAAAGTTTACCAAGTATGCTGAATTAAAGGAAATGGAAGGTGAAGGTTATACTGCTGAAATGGTCTATAATCATTCCGACAATCCAAACCCACATAAGAACAAAACCCTGCTTCAGGCAATAGAACTTCATAAGGTGGATTATTACAATTACATCCTTAGAGGTGAAAAAGTTGAAAAGAGTTATGAATTTTATGCTTCAATGAAAAATTATCTGGTTGCATACCTGAAGCAATCAAACCAAAATGATATTCTTCTTTCACTGGTGAATGATAACTTCCAAAAGCTGTTTCACAACTACCTGTTTACAAAGGTTTGTGCAAACAGTGCAAACAAGATGATTGTTTACCTACGTTGTATTATATCCTTTGCAAAGCTAAACGGCTATTGTAAGCACGAATTGACAAAGTATGAACTGACATTCCAAAAGGTTAAGAAGATAGCTTTAAACCGTTCAGAATTGCAAAAGGTGGTGGATTATGAAGCACCAACACCAACACTTCAGGTTACAAAGGATATGTTCTTGTTTAATGTGGTTACAGGATATTCATTCATTGACTTCATACAATTGACTTATGATAACATTGTTGAACACGAAGATGGATATTACATCGAAACAGACAGGCAAAAGACAGGTGAAGAAGAATATGTTCCATTGACAGATGAAGCAATTGAACTTATAAATAAATACCGTTCACATCCTGAATGTATGGCTTCAGGAAAGATATTTCCTTTTAGAAGTGATACTGTTTACTTCCTGAACCTGCAAAAGATTAAAAAGGATATTGGACTTGAAAAACCACTTTCTTCAAAGATTGCCCGTAACACGTTTGTAACACTTGGAATGAATATGAGAATGAACATCAAGGTTCTTTCAGTTACAACAGGACATTCAAACATTAAGCAGACTGAAGAATATGGTTCAACTTATCTATCAAGTCAGTTTGAAGAAATGAAAAAGATGGACGGTGTTCTTAACCTGAAGAAGGAATCAAACTTAAAAGTGGCTTAAATCGAAAAGATTTATTTGTAAAATTTGTATAAGTAAATCAATACTGAATCCCTTGCTAATATTAAATAGCAGGGGATTTTTTTTGTAGTCCATTAAAATAGTTGTGTTCCACTGGTCAAAATTCTGTAACAAAAAACGGGTGTTTCCCGTTATCCAACCGACTTTCAAATTTGAACTATTTAAAAAATAAAAAGATGAATGATGAAGAAATAAAAAAGTATTTGGACGGATTGTTGACCGAATTCAAAACTGAACTAAAGCAAGTGAAGGAATTGATTGCAAAGGAAAAGAATGTTACTTCAGATGAATGTAATTGGTTTAACACTGAACAAGTGTTGCAATGTTATCCTATCAGTAAGAACACATTGATAAAGGAACGCAAAGCAGGGAACATAATTGCAAAAAGACTTTCAAATGGAGTTTATATGTATCCAAAGTCTCAATTCGTTTATAGAGAGAAAAAATAAATTTTCAACCTATTTATTGATGAACAAAAAAATAAAAGCTAATGAAAAGAACAATACAAATCAAAGACCCTTCAGGAAAAGTATATACAAAAACAGTGGAGGTAACACCAAATCCATTTAAAACACTTCCTTCAGAAAAACCAATCATAGATTCAGTAAAATGTTTTCTTGAAAAAGAAATTAAGTCAGGAAGGAAGTTAATTCACTTTACAGAAATAGAATATGAATTTGAAAATGAAAAACGTGTATGCAATCCAATTTTTCAGAATAAAATTCCAAGTGACCAATTAATTTGGAAGTATATGAATCATACTTATAAATATGATTTTGGTTTTCTCTATGATGAAACAATGGACAAAAAAAGAAAAGTGTTTGTGTTAGATAATATAAAATAATATGCCGTGTAATATTGTGAGTGCCGTTCCCGAAAGGGAGCGGTTTTTTTTTGCCCCTATTTATATATATCAATATGGAAGTGGTAAAGAAATATCAAAAGTTAGAACGGGTGAACCAAGAATTGATTCATTTGGCGCAATTAGGGGACGTTACAGCCCTTAATAAGCTATTGGTTAACAACAAGCCTGTAATAAGAAATTTCTTGTCTGGTAAGCTATTTAATGACAAATCTGATTTGGATGATTTGGTTCAGGAATCAATGATAAAACTTGCCACTGGTTTACACGGTTACGACCATACACGACCATTTATAAGATACGTGTTCCAATTAAGCAACCAAGTCTTTATTGACTATCTCAGAGATATTAGAGCAAGTCAACCAATCGAAGGTGAACCAGACAGTGAAAGTTTATTATCAAGTTGTTTAGATGATGATTTCATTCAGGAAGAATTTATTTATAACCTGAAGGAAAAAGTTAAGGTTGCTATATCTGAATTCAAGAATGATGAAATGAAGAAGGTTATGATGATGAACATTTTTGAACAATTGACCTATACAGAAATTGTTGAACAAACTGGTTTATCAATGTCATATGTAAAGGCTAATTTAAGCAGGGGAAAAAAGATTTTGAAAAATAATTTGGCTTTAACTGGAAAATAAATTTTTCCCGACTATTTATTTTAAAACAACAATTATGACTCCTAATTACATAAACGCAAATAGCCCCAAAACGGTAAGGGAATTCTTACAAGCAACTGAACCTAATCTTTTGCAAAAGTTAAAATCAGTATTGAAGAAATTATTAAAAAAATGAGAACTGAAGAACCAATGAAGAAGATAAATGAATCTGTTGTAAAACTATTTGAAGATTGGTTGATGTTCGCTATTAGCCAAGTGGAAAAAGAACTAAAGGTTAATGAATCGGATTCACTTCAGTTGCATATTGCACTTGGATATGTAAAGACCTATATCAATAATCAAATCTTCAGGGATACGTTCCAGACAGATAAAAGGATTGCATTCATTGCAGATAAGAGTAAAGCAGTTATTGACGGGGTGGAATTTAAGAATGAAACTTTGCAGATTAAATTAAGGGGTGCAATTAAATGTGGTCTTCTTCTTTGTCTGGAACATTCTAAAGCTGAAGAATATTTTGAAACTGCATCAAACATAAAGAAGCTAATGATAGGTATGGAATTGATAAAAGAAGAATGAAATGAAAATAAAAGAAGATGATACAGATTTTAGAAAAATTATGTCAGTATATGATATAAATACAATTCCTAAACGTTACATACTTGAAGTATTTAAAAGTATCGAAGAATATAAAGCGTACTTAATAAAAGAAAGAATAGGATAAAATTTGACCTTGTGTTTGTTTGTATTTATCCCCTTGCAATATCGTAAGGGGATTTTTTTTTGCTACTCATATATATGTTATAAGCAAAAGAAAAATGCAGCAAGTAAACTATATAAACCTTATTGACCTGTTTCAATACTTCACCAATAACCACCTTCAGTTACAAAGATACGGGAACGGGACACGACCAGAATTAGAAAGAATGATTGCAACCAGTCCAAGTTTTCCTTTAATGTGGTCTTATCTGGTTGACATTACTTATCCATACGACAATGTAAAGGTGTTCAATTTCACTATTATGGTTATGGAAATTATGGATAATTCACAGGTAAATGAAGCTGACATCTGGAATGATTCAGTTATGATATTGGAAGACTTTATAAAGTTCCTTCAATGGAATAGTTCAACTTATTACCGTGTTGAATTTGGTGGTCAATTACAAATATCGCCTTTCACTGAACGTTTTACTGAATATTGTGCGGGTGCATCTTTACAAATAAAGATTGAAGTTGACTTTGACGGAATGAATAATTGTGGAATTGCAGGTATTGAATTTCCGTTCACACTTCCAACAATCAATTACACCAGTGATGAACCGACTGAAGATAATTTACCATTGGAAGGAAATTATATTTCTGGTGGAAATGATATTGTATTTGATGAAGAACAATTAAGTGGAATATTCAATTATCTGTCAGCAGGATTTGACATCGTAGAATAAAATTAAATTATGAATATGAAAACAATAACAGGATGGAAGGATATATCAACCAAACAATACATTCAGCTTTACAACTTAAAAGAAGATGATGATTTTGAAATGATTTTAAAACAAATCGGTATCATCTATGAAATGTCACAAGATGAAGTTGAAAATATTCCTTTGTCAGAATTCAACCAGATAAAAAATGATATTGCTTTTATGGCATATCAACCTGAACAATATAATCTGAAGAAGGAAATTGTTGTTGAAGGTAAAAAATATCTTCTTCAGGATTTGGATAAACTTACATTAGGTGAATGGGCGGACTTGGAATCATATAATGGTGATTGCATCAATAACCTTCATTCAATTATGGCTGTGTTATACAGAAAGGAAGGTATAACAAAATATATTCCATCTGAAGTGGATGATGCAGCGCAATTATTTTTGGACAAAGTTGATATTGAAACCACATTGGCAGCTTTTTTTTTGTTTTATCTTTTCGGACTGAACTTTATTCAGTCAGATATAAAGGATTGTTCTATGTTCCAGAAGGTGGAAATGGAGATGAAGAAGAAGGAAGTGAAGAAGCTAATAACGAAAGGAAAACAATTGCTGAACAAAGACAGGAAGACCAAGAAAAAGCTGCACAAAGTTTAGTCTGGTTGAACATCATTGATACCTTATCACAAGGTGATGTTTTAAAACAAAACGCTGTAACTGAATTGCCCCTTATCCAGTGCTTTAATAAGCTTGTGTTGGATAAATCTTTACCGAATAGTTACAACAATCAATTGCTATCAAAACAATTTTCATAAGGACATATATATGATATGGACTTAAAGAAATTAGATGAAGTAATAAATAAGTTTGGTGAAGCTTTTATCAATAAGATGAAAGATGAATTGGACGCAAATGGAAGTATTGCAACAGGTACATTAAAAGAATCATTGAACTATCAATTTGAAACAGATGTTGACCAGATAGTAATGAGATTTTTATCTGAAGATTATGGTCAATGGGTCGAGCAAGGTCGCAAATCTGGAACGTTCCCTAATGGTTATAATATACAAGCGTGGTGCGCAGTGAAAGGACTTCCTGAACGTGCTGCATTTCCGATAGCAAAGAACATATTTAAGTTTGGCATTCAACCTAAACCCTTTTTATTTCAGGACTTTGATTCTGTTAAGCAGGATTTTATTATTGCTCTAATGGCTGTTTATGGAAGTCTTGTGAAGATTGAAGTAAATGATATGATGAAAGAAATGTTACCAAGCAAAATTGAGATTTAAAATATAGATAAGAAAGAAAAATGAACAACCCAACTATAACATATTTCCCGTTTTCAGCTTATACCGTTCCTGTATATCCAGTGTACAATGACCAGACTATTCTTGTTACATCATCAACCAGTTCAAGATATTCTTATAAGCTGTTATCAGACGTGTATATAAACGGGCAAGATGTAGCAACCTTAAAGAACTATCCTTTCAATGGAGTAATAGAAGTGAATCCGCAAAACATAACAATGAATTATTTGCTTCACGACTTCAATTATTCGGCTTCACCAATAAATGATAATTATGATTCGGTTAAAAGTGTTTATACAGTATTAGGCGAAGAATATTCAAGAACAATATCATTTTCTTCTATCACCAGTTTCTTTGGTTATGCTGTATTAAATTTAACCATACCGACAATAGCGCAAACCTATGATATGGTTCAGGTAAATATTGGAACACAATCTATCATTGGTGAAGTATCAATTGCATCTTCAACAGGTATATTAACCAATATTCCCTATTCAATGTTTACTTCAACAGGAAGTGGAACAACAGTTGAAGGGGCGCAATACTTTGATTATGATTATAACGGATTCCATACGACAAACCCACACAATTTCAATGTAGGTGATACGGTATTATTACAAATGAATAGTTGGTCAACAGGTACAATTGTTGCAACAGGTGGAACATCTGGAAGTATCACACAAGTTAGCATTGGTGGAACAAACTTATTATCAAGTTCAGTGCCCTTTGATACAAACCTTGCAACAACTATGTTGAATTTGGCTAATGCTATTTCATTGAACTATTCAACAACAGGTGGTTATTCTGCTTATGTTGATTCTGGTTCTGAAATTATGCACGTTTATTCATCAATGTTTAATGGTGCTGCAACAAACGGTTTATCTATTGTCATTACATCAACAGGAAGTTTAGCTTTTTCAGTTACACCTTCTATGTATATCAATGCAGGATATGATTCAAACGGGCAAGGTTGGAATCCACAATTGAGCGGACAATATACTATTGCAACCGTTCCAACATCAACATCATTTACCACTGTTGAACCTATCACTGAATATTACAGCAATCAAACAGGTTCAGAGCGTGGAATGTGGTATGATTTGAACAACTATGTATTTACAAATCTTGTCACTGGTGGAACATACTATGTAATGAACAACGGTAATTATTATTTATATCCTGATTATGCTACAACGGTTGAACAACATACTTTTGAAGAACAACTTATTTCAAATCAACCAAAAGGATTATTTCTAACAAATAAGCCAAGAACAAGTTTTGAATTCTATTCAAACAATGATATTGAAACGGTGGATTTGCTTTGGGAAGTAAATTATAACGGTGGTACTTATAACAGTGGAAACCAACAAGGCTTTTATTTAAGAGTATATACTGGAACAAGTTCATCTTATAGCTTATACTTTATTGACATAGCACACGTAACATCTGGATTCACAGGTTCAGATATTTGGAAAAGATTTTCATTCGGTGTTGGGGCGTGGAACTTAAATAATATACCACATCAATATATTACACCGACCCCTTCAGGTGATTTAATTAATAACAACGTATATCAATATCAAATAGCTTGTAACAATGGTTTGTTTCAAGGAAATTATTCTGAACTATTAACGTTCAATAAGCAGTGTTCAAACTATGACTACTATCAGTTAATCTTCCTGAACAAGTGGGGTGCTTTTGATTATTTCCCACTGAACGCAAACTTTGAAAATGATTTGACCGTATCAAGAACACAATACGACCGTAAACGTGAATCAATATTTAGTCCTACACAATATGGCGTTCGTGTTCCAGACAGGGGAAAAACAGACTTCTATATTAATTCTGATATGCAGGTTAAACTTTATTCTGATTGGTTGACCTTAGATGAATCAAATTGGTTAATGGAAGTGTATGAATCACCACAAGTTTATTTGTATTGTCCTAATGATGCAAGTTCAGATTCAATAGACTTTACTTGCTTATATCCAATCAACATAATTGATACAGAAATAAGACAGTTCAACCAACGTTCCAGAATGAAACAAATGGTGTTCACTGCATTGGTATCAAATCAAAGAATTAATCAAAAGAATTAAGGGAGACTTTTTTTCTGGATTCATATATATCTACAATAAGGATAGAAAATGAATACAGAAATAATTTTAACCGACCAGAATACAGGCACACAGTTCAATTTAGACTTAACTGAAGATACCGATATTCTATTAACCTTTCAATGTGGTGATGTAAGACAAGTTTTAAGTTCAAAATCTTCATATTCTAAGACTGTATCTATAATGGGTACATCAAATAATAACCAAGCGTTCAGCAATCTATTTGACATAAGGAACTATTCAGACTTCAACCCGAATAAGAAGGCTTCAGTGGTCGTAAAAAGCGGTGGTGTAAGTATATTTGAAGGTTATTTGAAGGTGGATTCTATCAAGATAAACAATAGGAATCTTATTACTTATGAATGTTCAATGTATAACAATGTTGCAGACCTATTTACTGAACTGTCAACACTTAGATTAAACCAACTTTCATTTCAGGAATATAACCACGTTTACAGCAAGTCGGCTGTTACAGGTAGTTGGAATACATTTATTGTCTACAACGGGCAAGAAACGTCTGCAAAAGCAGGATTCGGCTATGTTTACCCTTATGTTGATTTAGCAACAGATACTTCTTTGACAAATATCAAATACACAGAGTTTTTTAAACCTCACTTTTACGCTAAAACTATTTTGGACAAGGTATTTGCACAAACCAACTATTCATATAAATCTGACTTCCTGAATTCAGACTATTTCAAAAGTTTAATTGTTACTCCATCACCAGATTCATTTACACTATGTGCGCAAACGGTAACAAATTCGCAGCTTTGGGCAAGTCAAGAAATTGATGATTCAGATTATGAACAAACATTGTTATCCAGATTTGAAAGTTTCACCCAAACACCTGCAACAAATGTTCCTTCTTCTTCACCAGTAAGATGTGAATCATTATCGCCACATATTTATGACAGGGGATTATTTGGATTCTTGAATGTACCTAATACAACTGTTGGTGGTCGTTATGACTATGGACATAACTTAAATCTAACAAATTTCACCTATACAGTTCCAGTTACAGGATATTATGATATTGTTGCAAACTTCAATCTTGACTTTGCAATAAGCAATAATAATTATGGTTCGTATGCTGTAATCCCAGGTCTTCATATTCTATCTGAATATGGTTATGTATGTGCCATTGAAGTTACAGGTGCTACATTAAACCAATTCGGTTATCATCCTATTTATGATTTGGTGGTTCAAACATTAAGTGGAACATATGATTCAGTATTTTATGCTAATGACCAGATGCAGGGAGCAATGAATAATGGTGGTGTTTCACCAAACTTCAACTTCAATTCAGGTATTCCTTACTTCTTTAGTCAGGGGGATATGATAAACGTTAGTGTTTTTGTGGATTATAAATTAAATGACATAGAAGAATTTTGTGATAAAGACTTTTATGATTTTATACCAAGAATAGATTTTTGGGAAATAACACCTTCAGATTTGAAAATACAGTTAATGGATAATCAGATGCACGAAGGAATGCCGTGGAATTTCTTAAACTACATTTCCAGTGACCAGTGCGATGATTATATTCTTACACTTGCTAAGATGTTCAACCTATATTTTGAATTTGATTCCACACAAGACAACACTTTAATTATTGAACCATTTAATTCATTCTATAACGGAAATGTTATTGATTGGACTTATAAATTAGATAGAAGTAATGAAATAGAAATCATTCCTATGTCTGACATCACCAATGAAAGGTTGCATTTCCTTTATAGAAATGATTCTGACTACTGGAACAATAAATATCAAACTGAAAACATAAGCAAAAACAAATTTTCCTTACTATCTCAGTTAACATATGGTGAATACACTTGGTATTTTGATAATGATTTCATAGACCAAGCTTCAGAGGACAAAATTGATTTGATTTTTGCCCCTACTCCCCTTGTTCAAGACTTCTATTATACTAATGCAATATCAGGTGGAACATATTCTTCATCAACAAAGATAATTTCAACCGCATATCAGGAAGCCTTTGATAATACAACTGGAAATATTACCAAATCACCATTGAATTCATTTGCACCCCGTATTTTGTTCTATAATGGTCTTATACCTTGTGATAGTTGGGGAATGTATGATTATAACCTTTCGGTTAATAAAAGTCTTTATGTTGCCTTTATTGACGAATATTCAGCTAACACGTCAATGTATTCTGGATTTACGGATTTTCCACACAATACATTGAATGTTTATCCTTATGCAGGTCACTTAGATAATCCATATACACCAAATCAAGATTTGAATTTCAATTTTCCTGCTGAATATTTTTATTCCCGTACAGCAGTGACCACAAACAACCTTTTTAATCAATACTGGTTTGATGCAGTTCAGCAAATGGACGACCCTTCAGCTAAATTAATGACTGCATACTTCTATTTGACCACTGTTGATATACAAAGTTTATCATTCAGGAACATAATTTATTTGGACGGGTCTTATTGGATAATAAATCAGATAATGGATTATTCACCTTTAGATGATGGACTTACTCAGGTGGAATTACTGAAGTTGATAAACTATAATCAAACAAAAAATGATGTTACTGCAAAACAACAAACAATAAACGTCCAAGCAAATTCAAAACGTTATAAAAGTTTGGGTGGAAATAGTCATAATGATTCAATTATTGGTGCAATAAATACGGCTGCATTACAACCACCGACCAGAAATATTATTACTGGAACATTCAATAGTATAGACCCTTCTTCTAATGGAAATATTATTGTTGGAGACGTGAATTATATTCAACCGAATACAAAGAATGCACTTATAGTAGGGAGCGGTTCAGGACTTGATTCAAATACAGTAATTCAATCTGGTGGAATCAATTCACGTAACGTAAATATGATTGGTTCTACTGGTGTAATATCTCACAATTGAAAAGAACTAATCACTTTCAATAATGGTAATGTAAATATTGCAGGAACAACCATACAGGCAATAAATGAAGTTCAGGCGGGTGTAAACGAAGTAATGAGTGAATTTCCTGAAGCCACATTGATAAATTTCATTTCAGCAGGGAACGATAAAGTAAGGGGTGTTGGTTCATCTACTCTTATAAACATAATTTCAGCAGGGAGCGATAATATTTTATCTAGTTAATATATATCTCTAAACAAAATAACCTATGAGTTTAATAACACAATACAGCAGAATATCACATCACACAATTTCACCTTCAGGAACAACATTTACAGTTCCAAGTCAGGAAGATTTTACATCAACAAGTTCGCCGTGGTCAATAACCGATTTGGCATTATCTGAATTTGGTGTTAATCAATCCGACAATAAACTTTATGTCCGTATCGGTTCAAACATCAATGAAGTTGGTTTGAATATTAGTGGTGGAACTGGTGGGACATTGACAGGAACACCAAACCAAGTTGTTTATTTTGACCAAAACGGAAATCCAACATCTGATTCAGGATTTACACATTCATTTACAGGCGGGACAATGTTCTATGTTTCACCTGTTGATGCTATTCAATACGGTTTATCAAATGGTCAATTGTTTGCAGACACTGGAACTACTGGTTCAGCATTATTTTATAATGATTCAACAGATGGAAATAACTATTCAAATTTTGTTGCATCATTGGAAAGTATTGATTTAGGAAGTTCATTTAAAAATATTTCTGCATTAGGTTGGCAAGACCAAGGAATAAGTCAAAATCAATCACTTGTTTTAGTATCACATTTTAGTGGTTCACCAATGATTGTAATGCAATCACAACAATATACCGATACTGGATATACTACAACATATGGTGGTTTTGCTGAATTGTTTTCTGGTGGTTCACAATTCGGTTATCAATCTGGAAATACATTTGCAGGAATTCAAGTTGATAATTTGGAGGGTGTATTTATTGAGTCAACAGATAGAATAAATATTATTTCGGCTGATATAAGTTTACTATGTTCAGGTGCTACCATAGGAAGTGGATTTACATATTCTAATTATACAGGCACAACTATATCAAATAATCCAGATGCAGGTTCAACATTTGAACTTGTTGTTGGTGGTGAAATAGGAAATAATTCTGGAAGTGTAGCTGCTTTAAGTTATAATGACACTGTAAATAATTATCAAAACATCATTGGTGTATTTTCAGGTAATTCAACTGGTGATGTGGGACTTCATACAAGTTTAATGGGATTTGCTAATAATAATACTGGTGATGGTGCTTTTGTTATTGCTTCAAATAACAATGGGACACCAACAGTATATTTACAAACTTCAAATCTTAGTGGTGGAACTATATCAACAATTGGTATTACTGAAGACCAAGAAATAATAAATGTATCAAATGGAAATTATACGGGTTCGTTTGATATTGCTACTTCAGGAACATCATTAGAATTTCAACTTACATCTGGTGGAACAACTTCAGGCTTTTATGCAATAGGTTCAACAGATAATATAAATACAGTTGCACAAATTCAATCATCTGGAACAACTTGGACGTGGGCAAATGTTGACGGTGCTTCAGGTTCAATACTTACAACCAATGGTTCAGGTCAATTATCATTTACACCCCCTGCAACAGGTCTTACAGGCTCTTATACAGTCGGGACTAATACACTTACACTTGTGAACGGTTTAATCACTGCAATAGCTTAATACCCATCATTCACAGTCCATATAATAGCTGCATCTATACATCTTTTTGGAACTTGAGTCACTGAAGTAGCATTGCTATCAGTAAATATATAGTAACTATCCTGTGTTTCTTTAACTAGATAAAGTTTTTTTGTAGTTATAGATTGATTAGTATCAAGTGGCATTAAAATTCCAAAAATTGTTGTGTTCCTATACGCTTTGGGTAAAATTAACTTTATTATTAATGGTTCTCCACCTGCAATATTTGCTGGCAAAAATTTATATACAGTGTTAGTATAAGTCATTGTTACGAAAGAAATACACATTATCCAAAATACTGCTTTAAATCCGTTTCTAAACAAAGATGAAGGCATTATTTCTTCTCTGAGAGCAAGAACATTATTTGGTAATAATAGAAATATTCTGTTTGTTCCATTGGTGAGAAATCCAATAACTGTATTAATTATTATAAGATAAACAAAGCCTTTTAAAGGCTCAGGATGTCTTTTACCATCCCCAAATAAATTATTAAGCAAAACAAATAGTATTAAGCAAAATACAATCCAAGCACAAACAAACATTAAGACTTCTAAAATTACCTTTTGAAGGAATTTATGTCTTTTTAAACTCAACCGATTTCGTAAGTTCTTTATTACTAACTGTTGTTTAATTACCAAAAACGGCAAAGAGCTTAAAAAGATAATTATAGAAAACATTCCGCCAGTCAATATATATTGAGGGTAGAGAAAGTCGAAGACAAAAATTCCTTTTGAAAAATAAAATTCCAAGGTTATTATTAAACCTAATGTATAGAGTATCCCGCCAATATAAATGATATACTTTAAAATCTCTTTTGCATCATATTCTTCTTTATTAGTTTTTAATTCCATAGTCAGTATTAATATATAGCAATATACGAAATAAGTGTCACGATTAAAATCACCAGTGGATATATATCATAAAATATCCAATGGCAGATAATGTAAATATAGAGTTAGTCATAAAGGCTGGTCAAAGCGCACAAACATTAGGTGAAATAAAGCAGTCTATAAAAGACGTTACACAAGCTTTAAAAGATACCAAAGTTGGAACTGAAGAATTCAACAAACTAAAAGAAGTATTTCAACAGAATAGGGCTAACGTTAAAGCTATGCGTCAGGAATTCGCAGACCTGAAGCAAGTTGAAACAGTCGGTAAAACATTAACTGCATCATTTGCCCTTGCATCTGGTGCAATCGGTGCGTTCACAGGAAATAGTGAAAAAGCAGAAAAAGCAGTAAGGCAGTTAGAAGGTGCTTTTGTAATGATGGAATCAGTTCAAAAGTTAGCCCGTGCGTTCCGTGAAGCTGCAATTGCAAATGAGACATTCAATAAATCACTTTTAACTAATCCTTATGTAATGGTTGCTACTGCTATTGCAGGTATTGCATTAGCTATATACGCTTTTGCAAATAGTAGTGATGATGCAGCCGAAGCAACAAAGAAATTGAATGAATCCAGTTTGAAAAATCTTCAGGATTCATTGAAAGATTTGAATGATGAACAGGAAGAAAGTAATAAAGACCTTCAACATAATATTGATTTATTAAAAGAGAAAAAAGCTACTGAAGGTGAAATATATGCAGCCACAAAGAAACAATTAGCTGAACAAAAAGACGGCGTTAAAGAACAACTTTCTTCTTTCAATGAGTTCCAGAATGCACAAATAGAAGATTATCAAAAGTCACTCGATAGACAGAAAGAATTATTGGACGGTATCAAAGAACAAGGTGCTATCTACAAGCAAAACAATGATGCTAAAGAAAAAGGTTATCAATTTGATAAGGATGCTTTGGAACAATCTGAAAGATTCATTAAGCAAGACCAAGAAGAACTTGATAAAGAACAAAAGAAAGTTGAAGAAGGGAAAAAATTATTTGAGCAAAAGCAGTTGTTATTAAACAAGCTGAAGGAAATACAACGTGTTGAAGAAAGTGCCGACACATCACACGTTGAAATTGGTATTGAAGAAAGAAGGAAAGAAATATTGGATGGAATAATTGAAAGAATCAAAGCAGAAAAAAAAGCTGAAGATGATTATCAATCTTCTTTAGAACACGGTTTAGAAATGCTTAAAGCAATGGGTGGTTCAGAGAAAGAACAATTCGATTTCAAACTTGCAATGTTGGGTGAAGAACTATCAAGTGAATCCAAGTTAGAAGAAAAACAAAAGCAAAGATTTGATAAGGCTGCATCTGAACTAAAAAAGTATGGAGATAAGACCAGTGAACAATATAAGGCTGCAAAGGCTATCTATGATGCAGAAAAAGAAGCCTATGATGAGATTGCAAAGAAGGAACAAGATTTAATCAATAAGAAGCAAGTTGAAATTGAAATCAATAAGCAATTAGCACTTCACGCTAAACAAGATGCAGCCCTTAAATCTATTGAAGAAATGGATAGGGCTTATGACAGGCAAGTTGCAGCCCTGAAGAACATTACCGATGTGATGAAGGCAAAAGGAATTGATGATGATAAAATTAATAAGCAAGAAATAAGCAACAATCAAACACTTATTTCTTCATTGATGCAACAGGAAAAAGCGGTTCAAGATAGTGTTGCAACCGATGAAGAAAAGAAAAAAGTAACCGATGAAATCAGTAAGAAAATACAAGAACTTATTGATAGGATAAATGTATTACAGGCAACAGCAAAGAAAATTGACCTCACTTCAATATTTGGCAAGGCTACCAAAGAAGTTGAAAAACTAACATCTGAAATTGGAAAAATTGCACAGGTTGTAAGCAAGGTTGAATCATTAGCTACTCAGATAGTAGCGCAAAATGTTCAAAGAAGAATTGCTTTATACGAACATCAAAACCAGATGTATGTAAAAGGCTTGGACAATGCTTTACAGGAAGGTTTTTTAAGTCAGCAACAGTATAATCAAAAGGTTGCAGCAGCAGAGGCAGAACTAAAGAAAAAGAAACGTGAAGAAGAACACAAAGAGTTTGTTGCAAAAAAAGCCACTGGTATAATTAACGCCACTATCCAGACAGCTTTAGCAGTGATGCAAGCTTTATCATCAACACCACCACCTGCATCTTATGCAATGGCTGCAATAGCGGGTGTTTTGGGAGCGGTTCAGATTGCGGAAATAGCAGCCCAAAAAGAACCTGCATCTTATGCAACTGGTGGTTTAATTGAAGGTGCGGGAACTGGAACATCTGATTCAATACTTGCCAAAGTTTCTAATGGTGAAAGTGTGGTTAATGCCAAATCAACAAAGATGTTTGCACCTCTTATCAGTGCAATCAATCAAGTGGGTGGTGGTGTTGCTCTGAGAGGTCAACAACCTTTATCTAAATCACCTACTGGTGTTGTTCCTAATAGTTCATCAAAAGATTCATCTGGTGGTGGACATCAAAAGGTCTATGTGAGTGAACACGACATAAGCAAAACACAAAGGAAGGTTAAGGTTATCCAGAATAGAAGCACACATTGATAAAATTCTATCTGGTTAAATATATATAGGTATATGAACAAACAATTACCTATATACAAACTGGTTATTTCTTCAGATGATGATGTATCTGGTGTTAGTGCTATTGCATTGGTTGAACAACCTGCTATAGAAATAGACTTTTTTGCGTTTAAGGCTGAATCTAAAGCACAATTCCAGTTCAAAGCTATATCAACCGACAAACAACTATTGGCAGGTTATTTAATGATTCCTGACAAATTAATCTTCAGAGTTCAGGACGGGAACGAATACTATGTAACATTTGATAATAATACAATAGCAATGATTGCAGAAAAATTCAACAAGAATAAGCTGCAATCAAATTTCAACACTGAACATTCAGCAGCTAATGCACTTCAAAATGTGTTTGTCAAAGAAAACTGGATTATAGAAAGTGCTGAATTCGATAAATCAAAAATGTATGGGTTTGAACCGATTGTTGGGGCTTGGTTTGGAATAATTAAAGTTGATGATGCAAACATCTGGAATGAATATGTAAAGACTGGTGAAGTAAAAGGATTCAGTGTTGAAGGTAATTTTGAAATGGTCTATGACAAGATGTTTGTTGACCAGTTTAAAGCTATCCACAAGCCTATTAAGGTAGGTTTTGACTTCGATAATACATTATCTCTTATACGTGGTCAGGAACTCGCTAAAGAAGAATTAGCAAAGGGAAATGAAGTGTATATAATCACTTCAAAGGATAAGCACAAATCAAAAAATGTTTACCGTGTCGCTGCAAAATTAGGAATACCAACTTCTAATGTTCGATTCACCTATAAGGATAGAATAGTTGATGCAGTTAAAGGTTTAGGTCTATCAAAATGGTATGACAATGACCAGACACAACTTGATTTCATCAAAGCAAATTCTGGTGTTCAGGCTATCAAGTTTGAATCAATGAATCCGTTCACAAACTTCTATTACCAAAAATCATAAGCCAATAATATATATAAGAAAGAAAATAAAAATCATCTATGAAATTAAACTTTAACATAACAACAGTCCTATCAGACGGAACACCAGTATCACTTACAAAATATGATGTTGGTGGAATTATATCAACCGTTAATTCAGACGGTTCAACAGCAGTAGCACCAGACGGGGATTATCAATTTGAAGATGGAAGTATTGCAACACAGACGGACGGTTTAATTACCGCTATTGCACCCGCACCAGATTCAGATTCTACTTCACCTGCTTCAGACGCAAGTGATATGTCAGCACCCGCACCAGATGCACCAACTGAAGATGCACCTGCAACCGATACAGATTCAACATCTGATTCTGATTTATCAGAGCAAATACAAGCCTTAACAGCAGCTATTTCTCAATTAACTGACTTGCTTACTTCATCAACTACTGATATGAAAAAAGAAATAGCAACTGTCAATGATAAGTTCAATGCAGTTACAACAAAATCAATTCTTGAAACTGGTAAAGCTGAAAATAAAACTGAAACATACAATGATAAAATAAAAGACAGATTGAAATTTTTGAACGGATTCACCAACTAATAAATAAGAACCTTCCAAATATTTCTTCATCAAAATATATATAAATGAAAAAACTATAAAACAAAAAGAACATCCCTATGAAATCAACATCAAAAAAGAATTTACTAAACTTCAACTTTACCATTGCCGACAATACAACTTGGGTTGGTGAAGACCTTTTGGACTTTTACGCGAATGCACTTTTGACTTTTCCAACAGCGAAAAATGTAACTGTACAACCTAACGTTAAGTCAATCATAAAACTTCCTTCTTACAACTTAGGTTCAATCTTGCAATCTGATACAGTTGCAGGTGCTACATCTTGGAATAACTCAGGTGAAGGAACACTTGCTGAAAAATCATTCAGCGTATCACCAATCAAAGTACAATTGGAATTTCCAAAAGTTGTATTTGAAAATGACTTCTTATCTCAGTATATGAAAGCAGGTTCTAATACAGACGAAGCAGTTCCACAATTATTTGAAAGATTTATTACTCAACAAGTAATGAAACAAGTTGGTAATGACTTAGAACAAATAGCTTGGCAAGGTACTTCATTATCAGGTTCATCTTATCCATTGGAACTTGCAACAGGTTTGATAAAAACTATGTCAGCAGATTCAACAGTTATAAAAGTTAGTTCAGTTACAGCAGTAACTTCTTCAAACGTTATAGCACTTGTTCAATCTGCATACAATGCAATTCCATCAACTGTATTCTTGAATTATTTCAGTGACCTTAAAATGTATGTTAGCTCACAAATAGCGAGAGCTTACAGATTAGCACAAGCTCAAACTGGTGCAGGACAAGGTTACAACTGGGCATCAAAAGATATTGATTTGAATTTCTTAAACATAGAAATGGTAGAGTGCCCAGGATTAGGATTCAATCAAATTGTAATAGCATCTGAACAAAATATGTTATTGCTTACTGACTTAGCTGAAGATTTTGAAAAAGATACTTCACTTGCAATAATTGACCTTTGGAAAACATTAGGTATTGCATCATTAAGAATAGCATTAAGATTTAAAATCGGATTCGGTTATAAGGTAGGACAGGAAATTGTTTTGTGTGGTAACTAATAATAAATAGAAAACGTGAAGAAGGGAGTTTGAAAAGACTTCCTTCTTTTGAATAAAAAAGAACTTAAATAAATAATAAAAACAATGGCTTGTAATCAACTTAGCGCAATAACATTTACTTGTTTGGATAACACTGGTGGACTTAGTTCTATCTATGTAACCAACTTTTCAAATGTTGCATCTTATACAACAAATAGCATTGGAACTATAACAGGTTTAACAATGCAGACTGGAACATCATTTGTTCAACTACAATCAACAAGGGACACTTCAACATTCACTGAAGATGAGACTATCTCTATTGAAAACGGAACAAACTTCTTCACTCAAAAGGTTGAAATATACATTCCACGTAGAGACGCTGCAAAACGTAATTCTGTATTCTTGTTATCATCTGGTCAACCACAATTAATTGTTATTGTTACCGACCTTAACGGCAATAGTTGGTTACTTGGATTAACACAAGGTGCTTATCTAATGTCAAACAAAGGTGGAACTGGAAAGAAAAAAGCAGATGCAAACGGTTATACACTTGAAATAGAAGCTGAAGAACCAAGTCCAGCACCAGTTGTTGACCCTTCAGTAATATCAACACTTAATATCTAATAATAATTAACATCATTATCCAATAATTGAATCCTTATCAAACCGATAAGGATTTTTTTTTGTCAGGGATATATATAAGAAACGAATTCGATGATAACATTCTATCAAGGCAATACAGGCAATACATTTGCAACAACATTTTCTGAACGTTTGAACTTATACAACATTCAATATATCACTGGTGCAACTTTTTATTTTAAACTGGTTAATGATATGACCAGACAGAATTATTTTTTCAGCGCAACAGATGAAAGTGTTGCGCCCTTCAGATATAATCAGTTTATTGTTGATGAAACAACATTGAATTTATCCAATGGTCAATACACCTATTACGGATATGCAGATTCGGCATATACACAAAGCTTAGAAGTAGGAAGGCTTTTAGTTAGCGGGGCATCTTCAAACTAATATTTACTCTTAAATAATATATATGGTTATAACCTTAATGATTATAACCAATGAAAATATTCGGAATGAATTTCGGTTCAACACAAAAAGTTGAACAACCAATAACACCAACACATAAAGCTGTATTAGATAATGGCTGGCAAAAGGTGATGGACACAGTAAATTTTGCTTTGCAAAATGAATATATACCACCTACTGCATCATATATAGTTGGTGCAAATGGAATGGTTAAGTGGGGACACGATAACTTATTTCCGCTCCAATTAGCCGACTTACTTAATAGTTCACCAATGCACCAGTCCATCATAAAAATGAAATCTGATTTGGTCACTGGTTCAGGAATACAATTCAAAAATTATTCTGGTCTTACACCTGAACAACAAACTGAACTTACAAAGTTTGTGAATGTTGCAGACGGTTGTGATAAGTCATTAAGTGATGTAGCAAGTGAACTATCCTTAGACTTTCAAATATTCGGTGCAATGGCATTAGAAGTTATTTGGGACTTAACGTTTACCAAGATTATAAAGATTAATAGAATACCAATGGTTAACCTTCGTATGCACGAAGAAAATGCTATTGGTAAAATTGAAAAGTTCTACTTCAATAAAAATTGGACACGACCTAATCAATACGGGACATATGAAATACCCGCATTCAATATTAGTGATAGAACAAACACCAATCAATTATTGTACATAAAGAATCCTTCAGTTGATGGAAGATATTACGGTGTTCCTGCTTATTCAAGTGGTTTAAATTGGGTTGCAGCAGATGCAGCCATAAGCAAGTTCCACTTATCAAATATCAGTCACGGTATGGCTCCAAGTTTGAAAATACAGTTTTATAAAACTTATGATTCACCTGAACAAAGGGATGAAATAGTTAGAGGTATAGAAAGACAATACGCTTCACAACATAATGCAGGACGTGCAATGATATTTTTCAGTGATGGAAAAGATTATGCACCTTCTATTGAACCTATTCAAGTAAACAATATTGATAAGCAATTTGTGACCATAGCAAACCAAATAGTTCAGCAAATACTTCGTGCTCACAGGGGTGTTAGTGGTGTTCTATTCGGTATATCTACATCAAATAATAAACTGTCATTACAAGGTGAATATGAAAATGCGTTCAAAATATTCACACAAATAGTTGTTGCACCCGATAGAAAGATTTTGGAAAATGTATTGAACAAGGTTCTTAAACTAAATGGTATTGATGCAGGATTATATTTTGACCAGATTCAAATATTCAATGGAGCAATAGGATAATAATTAAATTAAATAACAATGGCAATAGCACTATTCATAAACGAACAATATATTAAAGACAATACACCACTTCCTTATAATTTGGATGCCAAGTTTATTGCACCAAATGTTGTATTTGCACAGGATACTTACATTCAAAATATGTTGGGTTCAGCTTTATATAACACATTACAACTTCATTATTCGGCGCAAACGTGCAATAGTTATGAAACTGAACTTGTGAACTTAATTCAACCTGCATTAGCTTATAGAGCAAGTGAAGCAGCACTTCCATTTATACACGTTCAATTAAGAAATTCAGGAACGGTTAAACTAAATGCAGATAACCAAACAGTACAATCATCACAAGCTGAAATGGAATACTTAAAAGATATTCTTTGTGGTCGTGCTGAATTTTACGAAAAGCAGGTTGTGAACTATTTGATTTTTTCAGGAATGAATTTCCCCGACTATATACAACCAGACGTTACAGGTATTTTGCCAAGTCAGAAATCAACAACCACTTGTGATTTATATTTTAGGTCGTGGGGTGCAAACAGTTCTATGTTGGGAAAAATTGCCTTTTGTGGTTGCGGAAATCCTTACTGTATGGGTGGTTGCGGGTTTTACAATTAACACAGTTTAATATATATATAAGAAATGAAATCGAATATGAACATCCTTACTTTCTTCAAATATTTAGCTGTAACTTTTTTTGCCTTTACGATGCCAATACACACACTTGTTTATTGTGTGGTTGCTCTTATAGGTTTAGATACTATAACGGGCGTATATAAAGCCTATAAGCAAAAAGACGCTATCACAAGTAAGAAGTTCGGACAAGTGATTTCAAAATTGCTTTTATATAATCTTGCAATACTATCTGGATTTATTGTTGAAGTAATGATTGGATTGTCTGCATTCCATTTAGCGCAAATTATAGCAGTAGCAATTTCACTTACTGAATTGAAATCTGTTTTGGAAAATACAAATGCAATAACAGGGGTTGACCTTTGGCAGGTTGTTTCAAATTATCTAAAGAGAAATCAGAATGAAATCACAAAGGATATTGCACCAATGGTTGATTCAGATAAGAAATAATTTATTTGCTGTACTTATCCCAGTGTTCTAATGTATCAAGTTCAGCTTGGTTATCTCTAAGACTTTTCATTATACCAATCTGAATTTGCGTATAAGCATCACCAGTTGAATCTTTATACTTATTATAACGTTCTTCATCATCACTAATTGATTTCTTTACTATCTTAATCAAAGGTAGGTTCAAACCTGCAATACGTTTTTCTTCTTTCTTTTTATCCAGATATTGTTTACCGAAATACCCACCACCGATAATAAGTATAAGCGCAAATAGTATGATTGAAATTTTCTTCATTGTATTTCTATTTAAATAGTTTAAGATTTTCATTAATCCAAAAATAGGGAATCCGGGCCAGGACCGGAAATTTATCTATGTAGGTAGAATCCTAACAAAAAAAGTTTGTTCCCGCTCTTGACAAAACTTTTTTTTGAACTAAGATTGATATAACGGAAAAAGAATTTTTTCCTACTATTTAAAAAAGGTAGCTGTGATAGCTATACTATTATATCAGTCAAAAAGACATCTGGAAGCAGTGGTTGATTACATCAACAAAGGAGAACAAAAGGAGTAAAGCCCGATAGGTTTCTCCTTTGTCTTTTATCCAGTTCTTTACTATTTTCAAATGATATGCACCCAAACTGCCCGAAGCAAGGTATGAACCAAATATTTGAACGTGTGTTCAAATGGCTTTGTATGCTACCAGTGAGCAATCCTAAATTAGCCAATTAGGAATTTTAAAATAGTTTGTGGGTGGGTGCGAAATTTTATAAGCGTAATATTCAATTTCCTTCCTGAATGTTCATCAATATTTTTTACTGAATTGTATTCTTTTATTTATTCCTGTATTTGAATTTGAAATTATGCAAACGTAGTGCGCAGTTTTTATTTAATAATAAATCTAAACGCTCGGAGAGCAAACACTATATCTATCATTTGTCCTACGGACGTTTGATTTTATCCTTCACTTAATTATTATAAATACATTTTTTCTTTTCTGAATTTGGAATATTATTTTTTTCTATCTATTTAAATTAAACCTGAATAGATGAAAACGAATTTGACCGCCGAAACTTTAACCAGAACATTCCAAGAAAATGAACTTCAATTCTTGAATTTATTATTTCCTAATTCAGGATATACTATTACTGAACAATTCAGCCGACAAGATGCAATTCATAATAAGTATAAACTAATCATTGAAGTTAAGGTTAGAGAGTTCAGTCAAGAATATTTTGATGATAAATTCAATGGTGAATTTTTAATAGAGAAAGAAAAGTATGATGAACTAATACTTGCTTCAAAAAAGTTAAACTATACACCACTTTACATATTCGGGTTCAAACCAAAATATTCACATAAGATAGAAGGATATTCAGCAATTAATTTTAATAAGCTGTCTTTATCTGGTCTATCTATTCAAAAAAGAATGTGTCCAAAATCACAATGGAATAAAACACTGGTTGAAAAAGACTGCTATATAATTCCCAACAAGCTTTTAAATAAGGAAAACCAACTAACAAGAATCTTCAGATAATATATATGAGTATGATATTAGCTGAAATGATGGATAAAGGATTATCCTATGATGAATTCATTAATGAATACTTTGCTTCACACTATCAAGAATTGTGGACTATAGCAAGTAAAAGTTGTAAGAATACAAACTTTGATTTATGTGACCTTGTTTCTGAATTATACATCTACTTAATAGATAATGAAGAAAAGATTCTTGGACTGAAGAAAATAAAGAACAAGGATAGAACTTTAACCAGATTTTGCGGGACGTGGTGTTATAAACAAATAAGATATTATAAGGCAAATTCAGGTGATTCCAACTTTAAAGGCAAGTTTCAAATTATCAGTGATAAAAAATCAATAACGAAAAAAGAGAAACAACATAAAGAAAGTGAAAACTGCCAAGTAACCGATATGTATAAACCACACAAAGAAGGTTCAGAAGATAAATTATTTGATGATGTATTTCCTGAAGTTGATTTATATAGACCAATACTTGATTATGTAATACAACACGAATTAAACGACCAAGAAAAAATATTGTATAAGCTGCATATCACCGAGGGAATGAATATGAAAAAGATAAAGGAACATATAGGTGGTAATTCTTCAGATTATATCCTTTATGAAGCTTTACACCAGATGAAAGAAAAAATTAAAACAAAATGCAATGAACGAAGAAGAACCAATTGAATACATACCAGATTATGATGAAGATGATAATGAACTGATATTGGACATTAACCGAAAAGAAGAAGGATATGATGATTCCAATTCTCAGATGTCAATCTTGTTAGATAATATGATAAAGTATTTCACCTTCAGGAATCCTGAACAAGAAGAAGGTGAAAAATGGAAATCATTGATGAATGATAATCTTATTCCTGAACAAATCCATAAGTTAATTATAAGACAGTTTTCAAACAAGCTGAAGTGTATGATTAAGAAAGATAAAATCATTCTCAAAAGGCTATCTAATGATTAATTCAAGCCTGTTTTTTCTTATCATAGGTTTATCATCTGTTGGATATACTTGGAACACCAGTTCACCAACAAATTATTTCCGCTCCAAATTATCCAGATTGATAAAATGGAACACGTTTAATCAATTATTGGATTGTCTTCAGTGTTCAACCTTTTGGATTGCCTTTATTGGTCTAATACTGTTTAGCTATCCTATATCAATATCATTTATCGGTGGTTGCCTATCTTCTTTTTTAATCACCTTTCTATCATCATTTATAAAATTCCGTTAACCAGTGGAACACTTGCCTAAAATATACCAAGAATTTATTCAATACAGCCTGTATAAGGAAGAAATAACCAATAAGGAAGTAGATATACTATTTGCCCTACATAATAACTTCCTGAACGTTTCTAATCCAGAATATAATAAAGGCTGCGCACTATGTGTTAAACGCTGTTGGGACAAAGTGAAAAGTATGTTCCCGAAAGTTGAACCACCAGTTGAAGAAGAAACTGAATTTGGTGATGATGAAAATATTTTTTTATAAAAGTGCGGGTTTAGTTTTTTCCTAACTATTTATTTTAAATAATATAAAATGACAATATTAAGTCAAGAACTAATCGCATTAGCAATTTTATCAATTGGAACTATTATAGCTATTTTTTATAGTAGACGGAAAAACAAATAACCTATGAAAACAAATACACTTTTATTAAAGACAATCCAAATGTTGATTAATGCTGAATTAAGGAAATCAGAAAATAAAACTGAAAGAATATTTTCAGAAGGAAGTCTTCTTATTAAACAACGTAAAAAGGTCTTAGAAAAGAAGAAAAGAATAAGTAAAATAAAACAGCTTACTAAAAAAGGATTTAATGTAAAACAAATACATACGCTTACTGGTTACTCAATTCCACTAATCGTAAAAACAATTTAACCTATGAATGAAGAAATAGAAGTTGTGGATTTTACACACGGTGAATATCCTTACGACCTGAACAAATGGTTTTGTAATTGTCCTGAAAATGCAATCAGATATTTCAAAGATGATGGAATAAGTTCAACTTATGGATTCGTTCAGATAGATGAAAATGGTGATTGGTTTAATATCAATAATGATGATGTTGCAATAATTGATAAAGGTGTCAAAGCTGTATATATTCATCTAAAAGAAAGTGACATTTTAAGGCAACTATACTTCATTGAAGAAAATTGTTCAGTAGAATTTAATCTTCTAAAAGGAAAAGAAGGTAAACCCAAATATTTTAAGATAGAAGATAAGTTGTATGATATATGTGATATTGAATCAACAAGAAAATACGGTAAAATTTATTCGTTAATAAACCACTACCAATTGAATAAAAATAATCCATTATAAACTTTTCCAACAGATAATATATATCTGTATGGAAACAATAAAAGGAATCGACACATCATATTGGCAAGGAAATAATATTAATTGGACTTCAGTATCTAATGCAGGTATACAATTTGCTTATATAAAGTCCACTGAAGGGAAATCAAGAATAGAACCTAACGCACAATCACAATCTTCAGGCGCAAAGAATGCAGGTCTATCAATCGGATATTATCATTTTGCACATCCTGAATCTGATTCAGCAACAGATGAAGCAAATTTCTTTGATGCAGCACTAAAGAATTTACCACAAGCTGACTTAATACCAGTTCTTGATATAGAAATAAACAAATCAAACTTATCATCTGAACAAATGACTAATTGGATGGAAGGTTTTGTTTCACAAATGAAAATCCTTGGCTATTCAAACGTTATGATTTATTCATACACCCCTTTCTTAAACCAGTATCTTCTTCCTTCAGAGATATTAGCACCAACAAAATTATGGATTGCACAATATACAACAGCACCACAACCGACAATTCCACACGGCTATTCAGCTTATGATGTATGGCAATACAGTAATAGCGGAAATATATCTGGCATACAAGGTAATGTTGATGTAAATGTTTGTTCAGTCCTACCTACTGCATAAAAAAAGGATTCATTTCTGAACCCTTTCTAACAAATAACAAACAATGATTTTATTTTTCTGGCTCAAATAAACTATCAACAAAGTTTTGAAGCGTTATTTCATCTTTAGAACTATTACCTGCTAATATAGTAGCAATACTTTTTAGCTGTTTAATATCAAGGTTTAGTTCTTCGCGCAAATACTTCAGAGCAAGATTTTCTTTTGGCATTTTATTTTTTTATGGTTTAATAAATAGTGTTGATTGTTTAGGCTGCAATTTTATATTCAGCAAGAATATTATAGGCTAAAGCTTCTTCATCAGAATCATTAAAGTGTATTTCAAAAAAAGCCCACAAAATATCTAATACCCTTCCTTTAGTTATTTTTTTAGGAAGGTTGCATTTAGTCTTTATCAGATTAAATAATTCGGGACTTATATAAGATTCGTGTTCACCTGAAATTCCTATGCTTCTACATTTTTTTGAAAGTTCTGTACCTTCTTTTACTTTTTTTCCAGTTTCAGAATCTATCCATTTTGCATTTTTAGAATCATTACAATAGTCCCAACATAATAGTTTAAACAGAAATGGTTTATTGTTCTTTTTCATTTCTCTTATTTGACTAAGTGTAGGTATAACAAAAGCATCACACATCCTTCCATCAAAGTGATAAGACATAAATAAAGGAAGTTCATACTTTGCGTTTTCTTTTTGGTTCTTCTTTGCAAGTTCTATTTCTTTTTTTTCCGCCTTGCTTATTGTAGTTGATTTCATTTGTGATTGTTTATTTGGGTTGTGATTTTAATACTGAGTTATACGTAAACCAGATGAATAAGTTTCAAAAAAATGTCTAAACGGATTCCAGATAGAAAGGTTACAGTCCAAAATTTCACCTTCATATATATACTGGTAACTGAACAATTAAAACCCTTGCTATTTCTCACTTTTAACATTTGAATACTATTTTTTCATTGTTATACGTATTTAACAGAATAAAGTTTCAGAAAAACGTAACCAAGTATATTGGTCTTACGTAGTCGGTGCGCATTTAAACCATATACACACACAAACTTTTTTTTGGTGGGAACTGGAAAATCTTTTTTTCCTGCATATATATAGATGAACGTTTCTTCAACGTTTGTAATATGATTTTCAATCCCCGCGCTTGGATTAGGCGGGGATTTTCTTTTTTCTTGATATAGCTATCAACTGATTTAGTTTATAGCAAATGTAAATGAGCAATATTAATATTACAGATAGCACAATGAAAGAGATAGGAGGAAATCCATAAAAGTGTTTATTAGATGTAAACACAAATACTTTTAAGTCCTGAATCCAATTAGGAAAAAAGATTAGTGCCAATGCTATCAAAGTCCCGACCCCACATATTTTGTTGAATTGTTTCATACTCTTTATTTTTCACCAGTCTATCATACAAGCAAAAGATTTGTCAAGTCCTGATAATTTCAGGATTTTATTGATATTTCCGATAAATGATTGACTTATATTTTCAATAACGAAATTTGTACAATAAACGCTTCATCTCTATTGTTCTAAAATTGTTAAAAAGCAAAACTTAATCATATCTAATTAACAATCAAATATTTAAAATACTGTGATTATGGTGCTTGCTAAATATTTTAGCAAGTTGTATCTTCATCTTCCTAAAAGAAAATGATATGAGATACGAATACCCACGCATAAAGACCAAGTATATAGAACTGAATAGGGAGCTGATAACAGATAGTCCGTTTTGCAGGGATATTTTCCATTGTAAGGTAATTTCTCAATATAATGTAGAACTAACTTACACCCTTCAGTTATTTAATGATTGTAGAGACCTTATAGGCGAATTTAAAGCAGACTGTGAACTTGAATCCAATCAAAGATTGACCAAACAAAACTTAGATGAATTTATGTCCCGTATATCCAGATTTGGCAGAATGCGTTTTAATGAAGAAGCTGAAAAGTTCCATATCAGATTGTATATACCAGATGCAGAAAAAATATTCCTGTTTGGTGAAATAGAAGATGCAGCTTAAATTATAACCAACTCATAAAAAAAGGAGAAATCATATTTTCAGGTTTAACACCCTTTTTAGTTTGAGATTTATAGTAGGCAGTATAACATAAGACCCATACAATATTATAAACCATTATCATCATAAAGAAAATTACTATTGGAGAAAAGTTAGACCCTATATAATTAGTATAGTGAGAAAAAGTTGAATCAAAATATCCATAAATTTCCCAACGGTATTTATGAAGTATAAAGAAGATTATATTACTAATGACACCGATTATTATACCAATTAAATATTCTTTCTTCATAGCAGTATATTTAGAATACAAATATACCATATAAAAATTATTCGGGTCTACAAATTAAACTTGGATTAGTCGGCGATTATTTATTTACACCGCTTTAGTTCAAATTAATATTTTTACAATAAATAATGTAATATGAAACTTGAAACAAAAAGGTTTTTCAAGAACAAATTAAAATACATACCTCTATCATTACCTATACTGATTATAGCGGTTCCTCTTTGGTATTATTTCAAAACGTTTGGAAATTTTGGTTTAGCACAAACAAATGATAATTGGGCTTACTTTGGTGAATTTCTAAGTCCGTTTGCAGCGTTATCTTGTTCCGTTGTAATTGTTTACTTAACCTTTAGACTATATGAAATTGAAAAGAATAGAGAAACACCAATCTTAGCTGTTTCAGTTGGTAAAAACTCACCAGTAGATAGTGATGCTGTAACGATATTAAACAGAAGTACTTTTGTTGCTTTCGACATTCGAGTAATATTTATGTATAACAAAGAAGATGATGTTGAATTCAAAGTACCAACTTTAATTCCTAATGATTCTGTTGCTTGGAACATACCAGATAAAGAAGGTTTAACAGATGTAGTTGTAGAATACAAAAATGCGCAAGGAAAAATATTAATTGAATATCCTAATACAAGCGTAAACAAACCTTATGTTTTTACAATGTCTGATAAAGAATTTAAACAGTGTTGGTTTTGTAGAAAAAGGAAAATAAAACCATTTAAATTCTAATCTATTTAGCGGTGGTATCAATAACATTTTTCGATACAACTAAAGTATCAACTTTGTATTGAACAAATGGTTTTGATTTTATCACTGAATCCAAGCGGTTACTAACATCACTAATCTTCACAGCATTATTATAAAAGTTTCCACCCGTAAAAAATAATGCACCCGCACTTATTATTAAAGGAATCCAGAACTTCCATTTATCAGAAACATAGTTTTCTTTATTCCTTTTAGCTATAATATGATTGAATTCAATTGTTTCTTCCTGTTTACGCTTTAGTTCAACTTGTCTTTTGTTTTCATTAATCATTGCAACATAACCACCATTCTTTATTAGTTTTCTTCCTTCATCAGTTAAGTGTATTAGCAAATCACTGTCTCTTATTAAAAATCCTTCTTCTCTTAATTCATTAATGAGTTTTAAATATTCTACTCCTTCATCCATTGAATTTGTCTCTTTAGTGAAATAATCACCATAATAAGATTGTTTCTGAAGTCTTTCTTTAACCATATTCAACAAAACATCTTTCTTTTCATCTTTATCATCCATAACTTATTTTTTGAACCAATTAAGAAAAAATGCAGCCAATGCAATCAATGCAGATATACCACTTACAATAAATGGTATCCAATAATATTTAACCTGCCAACCAGATAATTTATGTTGATTGATTATTGTTTCTTCCTTCATAACTTCCAAACTTTCTTGATAATCTTCATAAGCAACCTTTTGTTTGTATAGTTCAATAAACCCACCTGCATTATAAATTTTCATTCCCCTATCTGAAATTTTCATTCTTTCGGGATGAACTGGCATTAATAAAAAGTTATCAATTAATTCTCTATTCCAACTATGAGAAAAAGCAAATTGTTTAAGTTGAACTTCATAATGTTCAAATGGTATTTCACCACCGCGCAAAACAAAGTAATGAAGTAACTGGTCTTTTTCCGTGGCAATCCTTTCTTCTATTTCCCTATCAAGTTCTTCAGTCATTCGTATTTATTTTATAGCAATATAAGAAAAAGAATTTTTGTAGACTATTTATAGGGAAACACCCTATGAAAACACCTATAACCTATTACGGCGGTAAACAACGTATGGCAAAACACATCTTGCCTTTAATGCCTGAACATACAACCTATACTGAATCATTCTTTGGCGGTGGTGCAATCTTCTTTCTTAAACCACAAGCTGAAGTTGAAATAATAAACGACCTGAATAAAGAGGTAATAAATTTTTATCGGACTATCATCAAAGATTTCGATGCACTACAATTAGAAATACAATCAACATTACATAGTCATTCATCTTTTGATGATGCTAAACTTATTCATTCAAACCCACATCTATTTTCTGAAGTTAAAAGAGCCTGGGCATTTTTCGTATTGGCAAATCAAAGTTTTGCATCTGATATGAAATCATTTGGATTCTCATTAAAAGCAGGGAGGCAAATTTGCAATTCATTTAATAGTAAAGTAAAAAACTTCACTTCAGAATATCAGCAAAGATTAGAAAATGTAATTGTTGAATCAGATGATGCACTTAAAGTTATTACCCGATATGATTCACCAGATACATTTCATTATGTTGACCCGCCTTATTATAATTCAAATTGTAAGTTCTATGATGATTATTCCATAGCAATGTTTAAAACATTGCTATCTACACTTTCAACTATTGAAGGAAAATTCTTGCTATCCAGTTATCCAAGTGACATCTTAACCGAATACACCACAACCTGTAAATGGTTCACAAAAGAGATAAAGAAAGAAGTGAGCGTAAACAATGGTAAGAATAAAATCAAAACTGAAGTCTTAACTGCCAACTATCCTATCTAATCAAAATCATACGACCATTAATATATATCTGTATAACCGTATAAAATTATGGCAGCAGAATATCAAAAATCAGAATTCATCATCAATGAGATGATACAACTAAAGTGTGAAAAAGGTATGACCGATAGACAGATTAGGCAATACTTAGAATCAAAATATACCTACAAAGATGAAACATCACAAAAGTATATTGAAAGGATGTGGAAATTCATAAAAGAAAATGCAAACACCAACTATGAAGAAATATTGGCAGGTCGTGTTGAACAACTAAACCACCTTATACAGAGTGAGGATAATTCATTTGTAAAACTCCAAATGATAAAGGAACTAAACAAGATTGAAGGACTACACATAAGCAAAGTCCAAGTATCTGGTCAAATAAGCCACATTAATACTATTAGACTGGTGAACCATAAAACCAAAGCTTTAGAACAAAGCAATACTGAACCTATAGATGTTCCATTTCAAATAATCAATCAAGATGAAGTAAAATTAAAAGATGAATAAAGAACTAATGATAACGCAATTGAACTATATGATTAAGAATGAACAAAACACATTTTTCAAACTTCAGTTGGTGAAAGAACTATATAAGATTCTGACCAATGGCAAAGAAGAAGAATGATGAACTTATAATAGAACACACAGATGTATTTGATTGGAATCTTGACGCTTTTATAACAGGATTCAGATACATAGTTAATCAAGGTGGTGCAAGGTCTTCAAAAACATATTCTATCCTTCAGGTGCTTGTTTATTTGGCATTAGAAAGTAAAATAACAATAAGTATTGTCCGTTCAACAATGCCTGCACTTAAACAAAGTGCTATGAAGGACTTCTTTGAAATACTAAAATCATTGAACCTTTATAATGACTTATATCATAATCAATCAGACCACACTTATACATTCCCTCAAACTGGTTCGGAAGTATCATTCTTTGGTTTAAATGAAGAACAAAAGATAAGAGGCTCAAAACGTGATATACTTTACTGTAATGAAGGTAATGAACTGACTTATGATGTATTTCAACAACTGAATATGAGAACGGGACAAAATGGCAAAGGTGCTATCTTCATTGACTTTAACCCTTCAGATAGTGACCACTTTCTTTATGATATTCTAAAACAAGATAACGCACATCTTATTAAATCAACTTATAAAGACAATCCGTTTTTACCGCAAACTTTAATAGACCTTTATGAAAGTTATAAAATATCCGACCCTGAATATTATAAAGTCTTTACACTTGGTGAAAGGTCAAATCTTCAAACAAAAATCTATACGCACTTTCAAAAGTATGTTGATGAACCAAGTTATACAGATTATGCCTATGGTTTAGACTTTGGTTTTAATAACCAGACAGCTTTAGTTAAGATTATGTATCTGGATAAGAAAATTTATACTAAAGAACTGCTTTATGAATCAAATCTTACAAGTTCCGACCTAATAAGCAAGATGCAGGAACTATTTACAGTAACCGACAAACAAAAGCCTATTTATTGTGATTATGCTCGACCAGATTTGATTGAAGACCTGAATAGAGCGGGTTATACTGCCAAACCTGCAAACAAGGCTGTACAGGAAGGTATTGATTATTTAAAGGCATCTGAAATATACCTTCACATTGATTCCGCTAACTTATGGACTGAATACAAGCTTTACAGTTGGAAATGCAAAGGAAATATCATCTATGATGAACCAGTGAAGGAAAATGACCACTTGTTAGATGCTATGCGTTATGCTATCTATACACAAAAGAAAAGAGGTTCTGGAAAGTTTGATTATCATTTTTCATTCATTTAAAGCCCAAAAACCACTTATTTTAGAATACTTATCTTTGCACCATAAATTTTAAATTATGATAAGTACAGTAGTTAGTAATGCTATTATCGGAAAGTTTGATAAAACTTTACTCGATGAATGCCCTGAATTAAGAGAATCGGTATATAAATATTTAAACAGTAGATATAAGATTCGTAACGAAGAATTAAATGATTTTCTGGATTCCAGAGGTTCAACATTACAGGGAATATATAACGGTAAACCTGTAATGAGTAAGATGTTATTCATTGATATGAATACAGAGGAAGAAAGATATGTGTTTGTGTGGCACGAAGAAAAAGAAAACAACAAACTAATAGGATTGACTTATTCCGACCCGTGGATTAGATAGAAATCAAATACAAAGCAATTAAGGTCAATAAGACCAGAAACACCCAATCCTGTCTTTAGCCGTATTTTCGAACCTATAAGCGTCCTAATAGCTTTATAGACCTATCACAAGCTTAGTGTAGGTGAAATAAGATACGTTATCGCACGAAAGTTGAAGATTTAATTATATGTGTTATTTTCATCAATTGTGTCCATTTTAATGGAATTTTCCAACATATAATAAAAAATTGTCAAGTAAAAAATCTTATAAAACCCGCACTGCTATTATGTTACAGCAGTTAGAGAAACAAAAAATACTTTTGAAATTGTTTGGTGGTTTAAACTGGTGAATGTATCTTTACACCAGTTCTTTGAAGGGTGATAATAGGAAGCTTAGTTGTCTATCTGGTTGTCCATAACCAGAAATTCACCCTGAAACGTAGTAATAGCCTCATTTAAAATCTCCCTAAAGGGAGGCTTTAACAGCCAATGTAATTTTGTATTAAAGTCCTCGCCGGGGCGAGGATTTAGGGGTATTATTAATTAATTGCCCGTGGTGGTACTCACCAGTTGGGATAACAATTTTTTCTGTTCTTCCGGAGATGATATGGTTTTGATCGTTCCATCTTTCATTACTATCTGAAGGCTTATGGATGCGATCTGATTGGCATCAATGAGTTGGTTCAACTGCCTGAGGATATCGGCATAATGCATGTCTACAGTACCTATTTTATCCATGCTTGTATTGATATTTGTTTTGAGAGGCTCCTCGATACATTTTGAATTGTCTACTGACCCGATAGCTGCTATAGTTGGCCTGATATTATTTGACAAAGAAGGATCCTGCTCGGTGATCAGTTGATCCATTTGACTATCAAATATGGATACCGGAAGTGGATTTGCCCTTACTAAAGTAGTGGATGGATTGGCGGGTCCTGATACTGATACTGCCGTTTCGCAGTTCTTTGCGATCTTGACCTCCTTTGCAGGTTTGAATGCTTTCTGAGGTACATTGTTTTCCAGTGCCGACTCGCGCTCCATTTGTTCCACTGACTTTTGCGGTTTCTTAGGCCCCATGAATGGATTTTCACTTAGCACTTCTTCTTCCGTAGTTGTAGCAGCAGGAGCATACTCCGCTTGATGCACCGGTGGTTTTTTGCCATGCAGGAGTGCCGCTACGAATGCCGCATCTCGTATCTTCGTATCTTTGGGGACCTTGATCGTGGTACCGCTTTTGACCTTGTCGGCGATGAGGCCGGGATTAGCTTTGACTATATCTTCTACAGTGCTATTGTAAACAAGTGATATGCGAAAGATGTTTTCGCGTGGCTGTACTAAATGATCTACTATTTCTCTATCCGCTGATGCATACATTCCGGTGGCAGCAAATAAGAAGGCTGCGAACACAACTTTTCTCATTGATTATGTGGGTTTTGTCACTCGTTTTACGCTTAGGTCTGCCAATTGTTTCAAACTCTTTATCTTTGAGCCACAATCACATATATAAATGGCATCAGCACAGGTAGGTATCATCATGGGCAGCGAAAGTGACCTGAAGGTCATGACAGAGGCCGCAGACATATTGAGAGAACTAGGGGTGACCTTCGAACTGACAGTGGTCAGTGCACACCGCACCCCTGACCGGATGGCCGAATATGCCAAAAAAGCCGCAGAGCGTGGGCTGAAGGTCATCATAGCAGGAGCAGGCGGCGCAGCACATCTGCCGGGCATGGTAGCATCGCTGACCATACTACCTGTGATAGGCGTGCCGATCAAATCAAGCAACTCGATAGACGGATGGGACTCCGTACTCTCTATTCTTCAGATGCCATCAGGCGTACCTGTCGCGACTGTCGCGCTCAATGGCGCCCGCAATGCAGGTATACTCGCAGCACAGATACTCGCGACCTCTGATCATGCTTTGGCAAAAAAACTACAGACATATAAAGACCAGCTCCGCGAAAAAGTAGAGAACTCTATCCGCGAAATTAAGATCGCGGGCTATGAGAATGGCTTTGACCAATAATCCGCATAAACTTGCTAATAACCCTCAAAGGGTTCTGAACCCTTTGAGGGTTGGGAGGGCCGAATGTGGGCACCTCAGGCCTAATCATTTTTGCCATTTACATTTAAAACGCTAGGTTTAAATCAAAATTCAATATCCATGAAATTCAAACTGCTCATTTTTATCGGCGTCTTAGCCACCGTCTTATCGTCCTGCCATCGGGACAAACCGCTCGAAGGGGCAGATGATTCAAGCAACTATTTTCCTGTCAAGGAATACAAGCTCAAGAACGGGCTGACGGTCTATCTCTCCGTCAATAAAAATGCGCCACGTATACAGACCGCCATCACGGTCAAGGCCGGTTCCAAATATGATCCGCCGCAGACCACAGGATTGGCGCACTATCTGGAGCATATGCTTTTTAAGGGCACTGCTCACTTCGGCACAGTGAATTATGATAAAGAGAAGCCATATCTCGATAGGCTCTCTGATCTGTTTGAGGAGAGAAGGCTCGAACCTGATGAGATCAAAAAGAAAGCTATCTACAAAGAGATCGACTCTGTATCATACGAGGCATCCAAATGGGCCATACCAAATGAATACGACAAGATGGTCGCTTCGCTCGGTGCTAAAGGCACAAATGCTTTTACAGACCGTGACCTGACCTGCTATATCAATGACATCCCGTCAAACAGCCTAGAGAAATGGCTTGCGATAGAGGGCGACCGTTTTCAGGACCTGGAGCTGCGTATATTTCACACAGAGCTGGAGGCGGTTTATGAAGAGTTTAATCGCAATACTGCCGAAGACGCAGAGTGGTCAGCACAGGCTGTCGACTCTCTTCTTATGCCAAACCATCCTTATGGTTCGCAGACCACTATCGGCCTCAGCAAACACCTGAAAAATCCGTCGATGGTCAATATCCATCATTATTTTGACACCTACTATGTGCCGAATAACTGCGCCATAGTGCTGAGCGGTGACCTCGATCCTGACAAGACTATCGCGCTGATAGAAAAATATTTCGGCTCATGGAAAGAAAAAGAAGTGCCTAAGTTCGTCAAAGCTCCACCGGTGGAGATCACTAAGCCGCTCTTTACACAGACATTCGGACACGAACCTGAGCATGTATATATCGGCTATCGCTTCGGTGGTGCTGATAGCAAAGACTATCTCTATGTCAAACTCATCGATGCCATCCTCGCCAATGGCAAAGGTTCGGGCCTGATCGACCTCAACCTGAAACTCAAACAAAGGGTCATAGATGCACATAGTGAATACAACGACAACAAAGACTATACCGTACAGAAACTATATGGCCAGCCTAAAGAGGGCCAGTCGCTCGAGGAAGTAAAAGACCTGCTGCTGTCTCAGATAGATTCTGTCAAGCAGGGCCGTTTCCCTGACTGGCTGCTGCCCGCTATCATCGACAATATGAAACTCGATATGATGAAACAGGCCGAGTCCAATGAGGGCCGTGTGTTTGACGTGGTATTTGCTTTTGTAAAAGATATCCCGCTCGAAAAGAAAAGGCATGAGATAGATGAACTCTCTAAGATCACTAAGGACGATGTAGTAAAATTTGCCAACGCAAACTACGGTAATAACTATGCTGTATGCTACAAGCGTATGGGTGAGCCGCAGCTATTCAAGGTGGAAAAACCGCAGATCACGCCGGTAGTGCTCAATAAAGACTCGGTGTCTGCATTCCGCGCGCACATCGACTCGATTCCTTTTGGCAAAGGTGAAGCTAAGTTCTGCGATTTCGCCAACGATATCAAGCATGGCAAACTTGCCAAAGGCGTACAGGTGGATTATATCCATAATGATGTCAATAAGACATTCTCGGTGAACTATATCTTTGATATGGGCACTGACAACAACAAAAAACTCGGTCTTGCATTCAACTATCTGCCATATCTCGGCACTGACAAATATGACGCTGCTCAGCTGAAGCAGGAGTTTTATAAACTCGCCCTTGTCTTTAGGGTCAACTCATCACGCGATCAGGTATATGTGACCCTGTCGGGCCTCGAGGAGAATTTTGATAAAGGTGTAAAGCTATTTGAATATATGCTCGCCAATGTCAAACCTGATCAGGCAGTATATGACCGTATGGTGGCAGACCTGATCAAGAAACGCGCAGATGCCAAGCTCGACAAAGACAATATCCTCTTTCAGGGATTGATCAGTTATGGTGGCTATGGGGCAAAGAATCCTTTCAATGATGTACTGAGCAATGAAGAGCTGAAAAATATAAAGGCGGAGGACCTCGTGACAATCATCAAGTCACTGCATGAATACAAGCACAAGATATTCTACTACGGACAGAATGACCTCGACAAGGTCACGGCATCTCTTGACAAGCTCCACCTCGTGGCAGATGCCCCTAAGGACTATCCAGTGGCGACCAAGTATCCCGAGCTGACCACCGAGACCCAGGTATACTATACTACCTATCCGATGAAGCAGGCGGAGATCATCATGTTCTCATGGGATGATATGTATGACAAAACCCTCGTGCCCCAGCTGTCGATGTTCAATGAATACTATGGCGGCAATATGTCATCCGTATTATTCCAGGAGATACGTGAGAAACAGGCCCTGGCATATTCTGTCTTCGGGCAGTATCGCCAACCCTCTAAAAAAGACGAGCACTTCCAGATCATCGCTTATGTAGGTGCACAGGCAGACAAAATGCCGACAGCGATCAGTGAAGTTTCCAAACTGCTCAATGACCTTCCCGAGGCGCAAAAGAACTTTGACCTGTCCAAGCAGTCCCTGCTGAAAAACCTCGAGAGTGACTGGATCACACGCGATCAGATATACTGGGCATACCAGCGCGCTCAAAGGCGCGGTCTCGACTACGATATGCGAAAGGATGTATATGCACAGGCGCAAACGATGACAATGAAAGATGTACATGACTTCTTTGACAAGCATGTCAAGGGCAAGAAATATGTCTATCTGGTCATGGGTGGCAAGGGTGACCTCGACCTCAAAGCCCTCGCCAAACTCGGTCCTGTCAAAGAGCTGTCGCTGGAGCAGATATTCGGATATTAATTAGTTGCCAGTTGGCGGTTGTCTGTTGTCAGGAATACAATTGAGATAAAATTCATAGCCCGCGGTGTATATTGCGGGCTATTTTTTTGCCTCAAAATCAAAAATATCTTTCCGCAGAAAAGTTCTTATTTTTAATAAAATAATTCTATCGTGAAGCAATATTTGACACTGGTTTTAGCCCTATGTATTTCTTTTTCCTATGCTCAGGAAACGAAACTGATCAAAGGTGTCCTGCCTGTGGCCAAGCGCATCAAGCTTTCAGATCACGCAGCACAGGACTGGCATGTCAATATCCAAAGCATACATGAGTCACCGAAGCATACCACTGATCTGACAGAAAAGAAAGCAATGCTTGCTGCAATGCGCCGCAAACATGAAGCTGAGTCCGGCAAACATAATGGTGCCGTACCTCAGGTGCCTCTGATATCAGATACTTTCGCGGGCAATGGCACTCAGCCTGCTACTCCCCCTGACAATACTATGGCTATCTCCAATGCCGGTGTGGTAGTGAGTTGCGTGAATACGCAGATCATGGTCTTTGATTCAACAGGCAATCAGCTGATGTCAAGTTCTCTCTCCAATTTTGCGAACCAGTTGGGTTTTTACAATGCCATCAGTGACCCGCGTGTCATCTATGATCCTGTGCAGGATGCCTTTATCGTGCTGTTCTTTTCGGGATCATCGAGTGCGAATTCCAAGATCATTGTGGCCTTTTCGGAGTCCAATGACCCGACATCTTACTGGAGTTTTTACGTCCTGTCCGGCAATCTGCTTAATGATACCACATGGTCTGACTATCCCGTCGTGTCAGTCACGCAGAATGATTTTTTTGTAACCTTCAATCATCTTCAGAATGGCGACTATTTCCCGCATGGATTCCGCTACTCTGTGATATGGCAAATAGATAAGCAGAGCGGCTACAATGCCGACACGATCAGGTATAACTACTGGCATCAGGTGAGCTACGGAGGTGTACCGGTCTGGAATATTGCGACAGTGCAGGGCGGCTCCACACTGTCGGGGCCTAATGCGTATTTTCTCTCTGTGCGACCATCTGACCTGACCAATGATTCGATATTCCTTCATCAGATCAGCAACTCCTATCTCTCAGGTACTGCGCAGCTCACCACTACACTGCTCAGGACATCGACACCATATGGACTCTCGCCTGATGCGCCACAGGTAGACGGGCAATATCTCGCTACCAATGACGCCCGGATCCTCTCCGCCATGATAGAGAATGATAAGATACAATATGTTGAAAACTCTATCGACCCCGCGTACGCATCTGCGGGTGTGTATATAGGTTCAATCTCCAATGTATCAACTGCGCCTGTCGCCACAGGGCAGATCATCGGCTATGATACCATCGGTCTGGGCTATCCGTCTATCGCATATATAGGCAATGGTGCGAATGATGACCGCGCCATCGTGACATGCTCCTACCTGCCAGCTCATGGATACCCTGGTACGGCTGCGATCTATCTGGATAACACAGGTACACCTTCTGACCTACTGGTCATCAAGCAGGGACAGTCGCCTGTAGATGTTCTCGTTGATACTATCGAGCGATGGGGAGATTATACTACTATTCAGAAGCGATATAATGTACCCAACACAGCATGGCTGAGTGGCTCCTATACTGATACGATCAAGCAATACCAGACATGGATAGCTGAACTCACTAATACAGAGAGTGCATCTCTCGGTGTGGCGCAGATCAGTCCCATGCAGGGCAGCGCACTATATCCTAATCCCGCTCATGAGCAGTTTACTGTCACATTTGATCTCGCAGATGATGCATGGTGTAAATTTACCTTAGTAGATGTACAGGGCAAAGTAGTTAGACTATTGCTTGAGGATAATATTGACGCAGGTACCAATCAGTTTTCCTTCAGCACAGCCTATCTCGCTGCGGGTACGTACTTCCTTCATATCAATTCGGGTGAAAAAAATATCCTGACCAAGCCTGTGGTGATAGAGAGGTAGTACGCTCAGTTTTGACAACTTTCTAAATTTGTCAAAACTTCTGACAAGTAACAAAATTTTCTCTTTTCCGTATTGAATAGTTCCACTATAACTATTCAGTATTATGAAAAAATGCTGTACAATACTTCTATTGTGCTTAAGCCAGATATATGCCAATGCCAACATGGTGAGCATAGCTGATGCACAGACCCTCGCACTGAATTTTTATAAGGCCACTACCAATACAAACTCATCTTCAATCAGCGTAAATTTGAATTTCACGCAAAGTGAAAATGACGGCACTCTTGACTTTTATGTGTTCAATATAGCGCCGGCTCCGGGCTTTGTGATCGTGTCTGCTGCTGATAATGTGACACCGGTACTCGGCTACTCTACAGAATCAAATTTCAATAGTAATATACCACAGATCGGCATAGGCGGATGGATGACACATACCGCTGCTAAAGTTCATCAGGCGGTACTTCAGAATATAACCGCCTCAGCTGCTACTGTCGCTCTGCGAACTGCCTATATGAGTGGTATCAATCCGTCATCACTACGGAGCAGCACAGTAGCTCCCATGCTGGCTACGACATGGGCACAGGACCCCCTGTATAATCAGCTCTGTCCATACGACAGTACCAACAACGGACAGTGTGTGACAGGATGCGTGGCCACGGCAATGGCGCAGATCATGAAGTTCTGGTCATATCCTGCACAGGGCACCGGCTCATTCACCTATGTGGACTCTCAGAGCAATCATGGCTACTGGTATAATATCGGCAGACTCAGTGCGGACTTTGGTGCGACGACCTATCAGTGGTCGCAGATGCCGCTCTCACTGTCTGATCAAAATCAGGACGTAGCTCAGCTCATGTATCAGTGCGGGGTGAGTGTGGCGATGAACTATAGTGCACACGGCAGCAGCGCCTATGTACAATATGGAGGTAATCCATGTGCCATGAATTCCTTCACGGCATACTTCGGCTATGATGCCACTACCATACAGTATGTTCAGAAATCAAACTATACCGACGCCAACTGGCAAACTTTGATCGTGAATGAACTCAATGCAGGTCGGCCTGTGCTCTACTCAGGGCAGGATACGGGAAATATCGGCGGGCACGCATGGGTCTGCGACGGCTATGATGTGAATGGCAACCTGCACATGAATTGGGGCTGGGGTGGCATGGACAATGGATATTTTCTCACTTCTGATCTCGACCCCGGTGCAGAGAACTGGTCATGGAGCGATGTGGCTATCATTGGTATCAAGCCCGGCGCTGTAACGACTTCATCTATCAATACTGTAGCGCCTGATATGGAATATACTCTATACCCCAATCCCGCTAGCAGTAATATCAGTATCAAGGGGAATAATACAAATGCTCGTGTCGATTATATCATCTACGATATAGTAGGAAACAGAATTTTACAAGGTTCTTTTGCTGAGAATTCTACATCGATCAATGTCAGCGGCTTCACGCCCGATATATATCTCGCCAAACTGCAAAGTGGCGAAAAGCAAACCACGCTAAGGTTTGTGGTAGAAAAATAATTTTTCAAAGAGTTCGTCATTCCGAAAATTCTTCATCTTAAAAAATAAATGTGATAGAATTGAGGAATCCCCTTGGCACGGGGCATTTCATTTGTGTCCGGGAGATTCCTCCGCTTTACCATGTGTATTTTTTTAGGGGAAAAGCGTTCGGAATGACGCATTGATTGTTAGATTTACCCCGCAGTCAAATTCAATACTAAGTGCCGGAAGAGAAGAAACAAGGACTTGAGCCCGAAAAATGGATAGAGCGTTACTCCGACTATCTGTATAGCTTCGCTTATGCCCGCCTGCGCAAGGAAGAAGTAGCAGAAGACCTCGTGCAGGATACTTTTTTCTCCGCACTGCGCGCGCGGGATACTTTTCTTAATACCGCTTCTGAAAAGACATGGCTCGTTTCTATCCTGAAGCGCAAGATTATCGATTACTACCGAAAAAAATCAACACAGAATGAGCTGAACATCTTTGATAAACCCGTGCAGACCGCAGATGGTACACGCGATCATTTCTTTGAAGATACTGCGACCATGTCTGGGCATTGGTCAGAGGCTGCAGCGCCCAAGGCCTGGAAGAAAGATTTTGAGACATCAGTAGAGAGTGATGAGTTTTATGACATCCTGAAGCGCTGTATCACGAAACTGCCGGAGAAAACAGCGGCTGCATTTACCATGAAAAATATGGACGACCTGGATACGGAGGAAATTTGTAAAGAACTGGGCATTACCCCGTCTAACTACTGGGTGATGATGCACCGGGCTAAACTAATGCTACGGGAGTGTATGGAGAAAAACTGGTTTACAGCATAATGGCATTGAGAAAAAAAATATTACTAAACTGCGAGACTGCTACGGCACTGGTAGAGAAAAAGCGCGACCAGAAGCTCGAGCTCTCAGAGCGTTTCGGGCTATGGATACATTTAGCTTACTGTAGTTTTTGCGCCTTGTTCTTTCAGCAGAGCAAGATCATCGACGATAGCGCAAAGGCATATGGGGAAAAGATCACCAACGAACAAAAGGCCTATAAGCTCGACCCGCTGCGGAAAGCCGCGCTCACTGAGGCTTTTGATAAGGAAATAAAGAATCAGACTTCGTAGAGACGCAAAATTTTGTGTCTAAATAATCGGCGACGTAAAATGTTATGTCTCTACACAAAATCAATGTACCGGCTTCTGCTCCTCAGGAGTGGTGAGCTGGTGATGATGGTGGTGATGGTGCCCATGATGATGCGGCGACCTGTGGAAGTGGCCCATCGGCTCGGCAGATGCGGTAGATATGATACTAGCCAGCAAAACAAAAACCATCAATAACTTTTTCATGACTTGATTTTAAATTCATCAATAGGTATGACTCGATAAATTTGTAAAAGTTTAAGTAAATACAAAAGTAATCGGCCGGCAGAATCGTTAATTTTTCAATTAACGGTATTTTATTGTCAATCAGTAGATTAATGATGATGCCCGTGCTTCTCATGCTCTTCGCATTCCTCCGTATCGCATGCCTGTCCCTGATGTTCTGTCTCAAGCGTCGCATGCTGGATATTGAGATGGGCGAGATCATGGCGTATTTTTTTCTTGAGGGCTGCTTCGGTCTTAGCATCCATCGCGTCGTCTATGACCAGGTGCGCGGTGAGGGCATTGACAGTAGTGCCGATGGCCCAGATATGTATATGGTGTATGTCGCGCACACCGCTGACCTTTTTGATCACTTCTTTGACCTTGTCTATGTCTATATCTACAGGCACTCCATCGAGCGAGAGGCGGAGGCTATCGCGCAGCAGCCTCCATGTGCTGCCTACTATGACACCAGCTACGATGAGGCTGAGTATGGCATCTATCCTAAACATCCCCGTGTAGTATATGATCACACCGCCTATCACGAGGGCCAATGAGACCACGGCATCTGAGGCGAGATGGAGATAGGCAGCACGTACATTGATGTCTTTGTCTTTCTGCCGCATGAAGAGCAAGGCAGTACCGGAGTTGATAAGGATACCGATGCCTGCCACTATGGCTATGGTCATGCCAGGCAGCGGCTCGGGGTGAAGGAAACGCAGCACAGCATTGTATGCTATCGCGCCGATAGAGATGAGCAATACGACTGCATTGAGCAGGGCTACAAGGATAGAAGTCTTGCGCAGGCCGTATGTATAGCGGTCAGTGGGGCGGACATCAGCCAGACGGAATGCCAGCAGCGCCAGTCCGAGGCTGGCTACATCGGCAAGGTTGTGGCCTGCATCGCTGAGCAGTGAGAGCGAGTGAATGGATAAACCTACCACTACCTCTATAATTACAAAAAGAAAATTGAATATGATGCCCACGATGAAAGCAGTGTTCACGCTGGTGAGTACCGGTGCGTGATGATGGTCATGTGAGTGACCATGATGGTCGTGGTGGTCGTGTGCCATTTTAGAAGATATCTTTCAGATTATAAACGCCGATGTGCCTCTTGCAAGTATATCCTTCCGCATAACTCACACCTAGCGGCACGCCAAAGTGCACGCCGCGGCCTTTGATGAACTCCATGAATTCGGGTGATGAAATAAATGTATTGGGCTCTTTGGAATTTGGGTCATAAAATTGTGTCTTGTACGCTCGTATAGCTTCGATCTTTTTGTCAAAAAAAGGACTGATATCTACCGCAAAATCCGGTGTGATGTCCAGAGATTGGATATAGTGGTATACTGCCCTCGGGCGAAAAGGTTTTTGCAAAGCCCCATCCCACTTTGTTTCGACCTTGGTCAGGCCGCTGAGAAAGACAGCATCCTCAGTTAGCTGTGCCGCACGTGCGTGGTCGGGATGGCGGTCGTGTATCGCATTGGTGAGGATGATATCAGGCTGGTACTTTCTGATGTATTTGATGACCTCTAGCTGGTGGACTTTATCATTGGTAAAAAAACCATCTGCGAAACCGGCATTCTCGCGGACCAATACACCCAGGATATTAGCAGCTTCAGTCGCTTCAGCCACGCGGATCTCATCTGTACCCCTGGTACCCAGTTCGCCGCGTGTGAGGTCTAGTATACCGACCTTATGCCCCTGCGCTACGTGAGACAGGATCGTACCTCCGCAGCTGAGCTCTATATCATCAGGATGTGCCCCGATAGCGAGGATGTCCAGTTTCATGTATGGCTAATTTTATGCGAAGATAAATTATAATCAGACTTAAGACGACAGATTTGAGGCATGAGGTAATTAGGAGAGTATTTATACAAATTTTTCACACCATTGTTCCGAAACTAAGGCTGAAAATATTTAACGGTATAAAGATGGCATAGAATTAATTAACTTTATAATATAAAAAACAGATCATGGAACAGCATCTGGTAAAAATAAGATCAATCGGCAAAATCACCCATGATGTACTGAGGATAGTAACTGAAAAACCTGAGGACTATACTTTCACCCCCGGGCAAGCAACAGAAATATCAATAAACAACAGCAAATGGCGTGATGAAAGAAGGCCGTTCACCTTTACCTGTCTCCCCGGAGATCCATACCTTGAGTTTACTATCAAGACTTACCCCTCGCATAATGGCGTGACCAACCAGATCCTATCACTCAAAGAAAATGACGAGTTATTTCTGCATGATGTTTTCGGCGCTATCAATTATCGGGGTGAAGGGGTCTTTATAGCCGGCGGGGCTGGGATCACACCTTTTATTGCCATCTTCAGGCACCTGAGGTCACAAAATCAAATAGGCAACAACAAGCTGATCTTTGCCAATAAAACAAAAGCCGATATCATACTTGAAGAAGAATTCAAAAAGACATTAGGCGCGAATTTCATCAATATTTTATCTGATGAAAATATACCGGGTTATGAGCATGGATTCATCACAGCAAATTTCCTGAAAGAGTGTATCGGGGATGTAAATAAGACTTTTTATGTATGCGGGCCACCACCTATGATGGATGCTGTAGGAAAGCAGCTGGCGGAACTACATGTGCCTAAAGAGTCGATAGTCGAAGAGGCTGTATAGATTTCACCCATTACCCTCCTAAATCCTCCCTGAAGGGAGGACTTTAATACAAATACTTTGTCGGCTGTTAAGCCTCCCTTTAGGGAGGTTTGGAGGGTAAATTCCTCATACACCAAACTGTCTTAAATGATGCTGAAAGTGTTTGTACAAAAGATCGGCCCATTGTTTTTTGCTGAGCTGTCCGAACATAGGATGCGGATGAAATTTTGACTCTTCACGCTCTTCGAATATGTCGAGCATCTTTTTGGTAAATTCTAACTCTGTATAGAAATCACGTGCTTTGGTGCCTTTTACTTTTTGGTCGAGTTCGGGAGCTGTGTATTGACCATGCGGCCAGAAGGGCAATACATACACACCTACATTGAAGGTCACGTTGCGGCTGAAGAAATTTGATTTGTCGACGGCTGGCTTCATGCCGAGAGATATCTTGATAGCATCGTTCATGTGCGCGAGCATTTCATTGACCGTCATTGTGCCCCAGCTGCGTGGTGTGTCTTCGGTGAGTTTGTCGAGGCGTGAGATGATCTCCTGTTTGCCTTCTTTGTTGAGGATGTTTTTCATATGGTAAATGTATAAAAAAACGCAGTGCCGTTTGATGGGCACTGCGTTTGAGATATTGTGGTTGATTAGATTACTCTTTTGTCACCTGCATCTTGATGGTCTCAGTGCGGCTGCCGTTAGATACGGTCACGAAATATATAGCAGTGGGGAGATCTGCACTGACCTGTGTGTGGTCTCCATTGAGCTGCTTCTCATAGAGCTTTTGTCCATACATATCATATATGACCAGCTCGGCGCCGGAGAGATTAGTCGCCTCGACGATAAATGAACCCTGATTTGGCACAGGATAAAGCTTCACGCCCAGATCAGAACTTACACCAATGATACCGGTGGTGTAGGTGAAGTTGTAGCTGGCTGATCTGGCATAGCATCCATTTGCATTGCGGGTCACAACCACATAGCTGCCTGTCTCGCCCATCCAGTCTGATCTGGATGTGTCTCCATATAGTATAGTGTCATTGACCAGCCACTGATATCCACTGGCAGGTGATGAGGTGAGGACATTACCGCTCTGTGTGATGGTCGGTATGGCTGGGCTGTCTACCGATACAGTAACCGGTGGAGTCTGAGCTGCAGAGCAGGATACGTTAGTCCCGACTACACTATAGTTGCCGGGCTGAGATACCCAGATAGAAACTGTTTGTGCACCGGTGGTCCAGTTGTATGTAGCGGCTCCGCTGGCAGTGAGCTGTATGCTGTCACCTTCACAGACTGTCAGAGGGCCTGCCGGCAGGACAGATACTGTAGGGTAGGAAGAGACATAGACTATGGCACCGGCGTTGAGCAATAGAGGTGATGCACAGGCTGCGTCAGCTGTCACGATACAGGTTATGCTGCCTCCGTTTATGATAGCAGAGCTCATAAATACACTCGTGTCGGTACCGGTCGGAGTACCATCCAGTTCCCACAGATAGCTAGGATTCGGGCCGAGAAAATTGCCTTCCGCATAGAATGTATCAGCTGCGCCCACACATATATTGAGAGATGTAGCCAGAATGAACAAACTAGGCGTAACGCTCGGTGTGATGGACATTGTGACAGGGTTAGATGTAGCAGTAGCGGGCGAAGCACAGGCGAGAGATGATGTCAGGATACAAGTGACCACCTCACCATTATTCAATGTTGAGCTTATATACTTATTGCTATTGCTTCCTGAGTCAGCGCCATTGACCTGCCATTGGTATGATGGATTAGTGCCGCCATTTGTGATCACGGCAGAGAAAGTATCCAGTGACCCGCTACATGGGCTATTAGTGCTCAGGCTGACTGTGATAGTGGGAGTTTGGTTTGCCACTGTCATCGTGAGTGAGTTGGATGTCGCGGTCGTAGTAGATGCACATGGAGCGTTGGATGTCATGACACATGTCACGACGGCTCCATTGGTCAGTGTGCTCGAGGTAAATGTGGCGCTGTTAGTCCCTGCGTTAGTACCGTTTACTTTCCATTGATAGGATGGTGCAGTACCACCATTGGTAGGTGTAGCGGCGAATGTGGTCGAAGCATTCGGGCAAATAGTAGTAGTGGTGGTACTGATAGTGATCGATGGGGTCACCGTTCCGCTGATGGTCATGGTGACAGGGCTGGATGTGGCAGTGGCCGGCGATGCACAGGTAGCTGTCGAGGTCATAATACAAGTCACTACTGCACCATTGGTCAATGTAGTAGTGGTATAAGCAGCGCTGTTAGTTCCTACGTTAGTGCCATTCACTTGCCATTGATAGCTGGGTGTACCGCCATTGGTCGGTGTAGCGGTAAATGTCACTGAGCTGCCGGAGCAGACCGTAGTAGCAGGAGTCGTGACGCTCACTGATGGCGTCACTGATGGCGTGACCGTCATAGTGATAGATCCCGATGTAGCAGTGGCCGGAGATGGACAGGCTGCGGTAGATGTCATTACGCAGGTTATTACTGCTCCATTGGTCAGTGTGGTAGTGCTATATGTAGCGCTGTTAGTACCTACGTTAGTACCATTGACTTTCCATTGATAAGATGGTGTTGTACCGCCATTGGTCGGCGTAGCTGTGAAAGTCACCGATGTACCTGAGCATATAGTATGATTAGGTGTAGCTATACTGACAGATGGTATCACAGTAGTATTGACAGTGATAGTGAGCGAATTGGAAGTGGCTGTGGTCGGTGATGCACATGATGAACTCGAAGTCATGACGCATGTCACTACTGCACCATTGGTCAGCGTAGTACTGGTGTATGTAGCACTGTTTGTACCTACGTTAGTACCGTTGACCTTCCATTGATATGATGGCGTAGTACCTCCGTTGGTCGGCGTAGCAGTGAATGTGGTCGAAGCACTCGTACAGATAGATGTACTTGGTGTAGTGATGGTCACAGACGGTGTTACCGATCCGCTGATGGTCATGGTGATGGAGTTAGATGTAGCAGTAGTCGGCGATGCACATGCTGCAGTCGATGTCATGACACATGTCACTACCGCACCGTTTGTCAGCGTAGTCGTAGTATAAGTAGCGCTGTTGGTTCCCACGTTAGTGCCATTGACTTTCCACTGATAGCTAGGTGTGCCGCCGTTTGTCGGAGTGGCGGTGAAGATCACCGAACTGCCTGTGCATACAGTGGTCAAAGGTGTAGTGATGCTTACTGATGGTGTAAGAGATGAAGTGACCGTCATAGTGATCGATGCAGATGTGGCAGTGGTAGGAGATGCACAGGCTGCGGTAGATGTCATGACACAGGTCACTACTGCACCCGTGGTCAGAGTTGTGGTAGTGTATGTAGTACTGTTTGTACCTACATTGGTACCATTAACTTTCCACTGATAGGATGGAGTAGTTCCACCATTGGTCGGAGTAGCAGTGAATGTCACTGATGTGCCGGCGCAGACTGTATGGTTAGGTGTAGCTATACTCACTGATGGGGTCACCGTAGTATTGACAGTCATGGTGAGTGTGTTGGATGTCGCAGTGGTCGGCGATGCACAGGATGAGCTAGAAGTCATGACGCATGTCACTACTGCACCATTGGTCAGTGTGGTAGAAGTATATGTCGCGCTGTTAGTTCCTACATTTGTACCGTTTACTTTCCACTGATAGCTAGGTGTAGTGCCACCGTTCGTAGGTGTGGCAGTGAATGTGGTCGAAGCACTCGTGCAGATAGATGTGGTTGGTGTACTGATGGTTACAGACGGTGTCACTGATCCGCTGATGGTCATAGTGATGGAGTTGGATGTAGCAGTGGTAGGAGACGCACATGCAGCGGTCGATGTCATGACACAAGTCACGACTGCTCCATTGGTCAGCGTGGTAATGGTATAAGTCGCGCTGTTAGTTCCGACATTGGTACCGTTTACTTTCCATTGATATGATGGTGTTCCGCCATTGGTCGGGGTAGCAGTGAAGGTCACTGAGCTGCCCGAGCATACAGTCGTAGTGGGCGTAGTGATGCTCACCGATGGTGTGATGGCTGTATTGACAGTCATAGTGAGCGAGTTGGATGTGGCAGTGGTCGGAGATGCGCAGGATGCGGTGGAGGTCATGACACATGTCACGACTGCACCATTGGTCAGAGTTGTAGTGGTATAAGTGGCACTATTAGTTCCGACGTTAGTACCGTTTACTTTCCACTGATAGGAAGGTGTACCGCCATTAGTAGGAGTAGCAGTGAAAGTCACTGATGAGCCTGTGCAGACAGTTTGATTAGGCGTGGAGATACTGACTGATGGTACCACAGTCGGATTGATCGTCATGGTGATAGAGTTGGATGTAGCAGGGCTGCCTGTCACACCGCTGAGATTGGATGTCATGACGCAGGTCACTACCGATCCGGTAGCGAGCGTTGTAGTAGTATAGGTGGCACTGTTTGTACCCACATTAGTACCGTTGACCTTCCACTGATAGGTAGGTGCAGTACCACCGTTGGTCGGCGTAGCTGTGAAAGTCACGCTGCTGCTTGCGCAGGTAGGATTAGTACCGCTGGTCAGTGCTATACTAACCGAGGCCACGGCTGCAGTCACGGTCGTCTCAGTGATAGTGACAGCGGTAGCGACCTGATAGGCGTCGCCACGATCTGAACCGTCATAATTGACCGCATTAATCACACCGTATATTTTGACCGAGCCGGTGCCAGCAGCAGGGGCGGTCCATGGTATGGACTCTACATAGGTAGTACCTACACCACCTGTACCCGAGGTGGCAGTTATGGCCTGGGTTTGTTCTACCACATTGCAGCTGCCGGTAGTAGTGATCTGGGTAGAGGGCGGCAATGTACCCCAGGTGCCTGCCATGGCTGCGCTGTTAGAACCCGCATTAGCAGATTTTACCATGCTCAGCTGAAATCCGAAATGTGAAAGGTCAGTAAGACCTGTAGTGCTGGTATTGGCTGCTGATATTTTGACCGTATATGATCCGCCGCCGCGATAGCTCGTCACGAGTACTCCAGCAGAGTCCAGCTCTACAGTAGTGCCGATGCCACTCGTCGAGCTATGACAGCTGCATCCACTGCCACCACCACGTGCACCTGTCAGATTGCCTTGTCCATTGGCCGCTGCACCGCTGGCATAGCTGCTGAGTAAATAAGCTAAAGCTCCACCGAAAATAAGGAGTACGATTGTTTGCTTCATGAATTTGTAAGTTGTAACATGGATTATTACTACAAAGAAAATGATTTTCTATCGATAATCAATGAGTAGCTACCTCCAAAACTTTGAAAATGAGGTGAAATGGCTTTTTTGTCAATTTTCTACTTTGGGATAATCTTCAAATTTCCACTCAATCGATCATTCGCCGGTATTATGTGTCTGCTTGATAGAGCGATGGTAGTATATGGCCACATTGATCTCGTAGCCTATCAGCAGCACGAGTGCATTCAGATTTAGCCAGATCAGGATGGCGAGTACTGTGCCTATGGGGCCGTAGAGCTTGCTGTATCGGGCGTAGTGGTTGAGATAATAAGCGAAAACAACGGAGGTGAGGATAGACAGCACTGTAGCCAGTGTCGAACCGGTGGAGATAAAGCGGTATTTCTTTTTGACGGCGGGGCCATAGTAATATATCAGTGATATGGAGAAGAGTGACAACAGTATGATCATCAAATATCTCATTAAGGTAAACAGTATCTGAACAAATCGGTCATGTATATGAAGCAATGTAAATATCCAGTCCAGGAGATTGTGCCCCAGGACGACGAGAACGATCGAAAAAATAAAAAGCCCGATGAGCAGGACGGATATTTTCAGCGCGACGAGACGTGTCATGAGGGCATTGCGCCGATGGTAGTCATCGTAAGTCTTGTCAAAGGAACTCATCATAGCTACGACGGCATTGGACGCGAGGATGAGGGTAAAGAGAAATGTACCTGTGAGCAGGCCGGGACTCTTGTGTGTAAATTCCTTGACCAGAGGGCCTATCTGCGCCCAGAGAAATTTAAACACATCCTGACTGGGTGATATGCCCCGCACCAGGCCGATGATATAATTATTTACATTGTCCGGATCATAAAAACCTAGTATGAAAGGCACGAGTGAGAAGATAAACAGGATAGCCGGAAACAAAGACAAAAAGAAACTGTAAGCGATGGCGCGAGAGCGGATGGTGAGTGAGTTTCGCTTGATCTCAGCGGTAAAGAAGTGGTATACATCATACACAGCGACACCATCGAGCCCCGGCAGTGTGAATACATGCAGCCACTCATCCACAGATTCGAGATGCGGATTCTCGCGCAGTATCTTCTTCCATAATTTTTTCATCCATGCCAAATATAAACGATATTATTAATTGAGCTTGCTGCGATATATGTCCTTATGATTTTTTGGAGAGGAATACTATTAACAGCAGAGGTGGGAGAGACGCAGAGATTTTTCTTTATATTTGATAATACTCAATGAACTATAAACCAAGCACCATGAAAAGATCAATATACCTTCTTGCGATTTTATTTTTCTTATTACAAACCAAAGCTCATGCGCAGGTGTGGACAGAACTGGGAGGTGTCAGCCCCGTATCCAATAATGGTGGTGAGATAACCAGCATATGCAGCGATGCATCGGGTAATATTTATGCAGCCGGTTGGTTCGCCAATGCCTCCGGTCACCATTTTGTCGCCAAATATAATGGGAGCACATGGAGCGAGCTCGGTGGTATAAATGGTTTAGCTGCCGATAGTATGATATTGAGTATATGCGCTGATCCATCGGGCAATATCTATGCTGCGGGTTATTTTACCAATGACTCAGGCAGTTTTTATGTAGCGAAATACAACGGAACATCCTGGAGCGAGCTGGGTGGGCTAAATACTTTGAAGGCGAATTGTCAGATAGAATGTATATGCAGCGACCCATCCGGAAACATATACGCCGCAGGCTGCTTCAGAAATGATTCTTCCAGTTATTATGTGGCTAAGTATAACGGATCTGTCTGGAGCGAGCTGGGTGGAGTGAATAGGTTCGCTCCAAATAATAATATCATTTGCATTTGCAGTGACCCATCGGGTAATATCTATGCGGCAGGTGCATTTTGGGATGCTTCGGGAAATTATTATGTAGGCCAGTACAACGGACTGTCGTGGAGTGAACTGGGTGGTTCGAATAATTTAGACGGCCCTATACAATGTATATGTAGCGATCCATCCGGACATATTTATATAGGGGGGGCTGTAGATCTTGGTATAGGCAATGTAGCAGAATATAATGGTGCCACATGGAGCCAACTCGGTGGGCAGAATGGACTGGATGCTAATGACGTTATTTTGAGTATATGTGCAGATCGGTACGGTAATATCTATGCAGGAGGTCAATTTTATGACGCAAACAGCAATAAGTATGTAGCTAAATACAATGGTTCTGTATGGAGCGAACTGGGTGGCCTCAATGGTTTGGAGGCTAATAATGATATATACTCTCTCTGTAGCGATGCTTCGGGTAATATTTATGCGGCTGGCGGTTTTTATGATCAGTCATTTTACGCTTATGTAGCACGGTATGGCTACCCGGCAGGCATCAATGAGGTCAGCGTAGGTACAATTAAATTCTCACCAAACCCAACCAATAGTTCATTCACTATTTCATCAGGACAGAGTTTATCAAATGCCATCATCAGAGTACTCGATCTGACAGGCCAAATACTGATGGAGAAAGAAAACCAATCGGGCACTTCATTCACGCTTGATATTTCTGAGCAGGCTGCTGGATTATATTTTGTGGAGGTTCGGCAGGCTGAGAATGTCTGGACAGGGAAAGTGGTGAAGGAATAATGAATCCCTTGGTACTATTATTCTTTCCTGCCGGTATATGTGATGCTGACTGGCAGGCCGCCACTGGTAGCGCTGAGCTGGACAGTGAGTGTATCTCCGACCAGTGTGCCGTAGCCTGACTGTATCACGAGCGGCACACTGCTGTATATGACGGTCTGTGCAGGGACATTAAAGCTGCTATAGTTTGGATCGACAGTGCCGATGATGGGTGTGGTCACATCATTGACCAGTAATGTGTCGGGCCCTGTGCCTACTGAGATAGTGATCGTATCCGGCACCGGAGGATTGGAGTGTGCATCTGCTACCACGACGAAGCCTCCTGCGTATTTAGCAGCAAAGTTCTGATTGACAGGAGCGCAGCCTCTGCCGGTGTAGTAAGGCTGGCATCGGGTGGTACACGAATCCGACAGGACTGCGATGAGGCAGATGAGTATGAGAGTAGCTAATGATGTTCTATGAAAATAATTATTCATTATTAATTATTCACTATTCATTTATCCCTTACTCTTTCTCGGCACCTCTATCCGGAAGGTAGTGCCGTGGCCGATTTCGGAGTATTTGACAAAGATCTTGCCGCTGTGGTATGACTCGACGATACGCTTCGTCAGCGAGAGGCCGAGTCCCCAACCCCGGCGCTTGGTACTATAGCCGGGCTCGAAGATGGTCTGGTAGTTGGCGCGGGAGATACCGCAGCCGCTGTCTGCCACATCTATGTATATGGTGTTGGCATCAGCAGATACAGAGGTCTTGATACTGCCTGCACCTTGCATCGCATCAAGTGCATTTTTGTATAGGTTCTCCAGCACCCAGTCAAATAACTGGTTATTGATCGCAAAGGTCCATGTGTCGTCAGGGCACTCAAGTGTGAAGTACACATCAGCCGATGTGCGTTTGCGCATATAGTCGATATTGCGAATAAGAGTGTCTTTTACATTCTCTGCGGTGAGCTGCGGCACGGAGCCTATCTTGGAGAACCGGTCAGCGACCAGTGTAAGCCGCTCCACATCGTGCTCCATCTCTGCTATGGCGCTGCTTCCTTCGAGTGATGGTTCATTTTCTTTCAGGTAGTCTATCCATGCGCCGATTGAGGAGATAGGTGTGCCGAGCTGGTGCGCGGTCTCTTTGGCCATGCCGACCCAGACCATATTCTGCTCGGCTGTGCGCGATGTGCTGAATGCGAAATAAGAGAATACCAGAAACAAGCTGAATATCGCGAGCTGTATGTAGGGGAATATCTTGAGCTGCTTGAGCACCGTAGAGTCATCGTAGTAGATATGCTTGACGCCGCCATCACCGAGGTCGACAGTGATAGGTTCATGCTTGCTCTGCATGTATGCGATCATCTCGGTGATGCGTGCCGGTTTTTTGATGTCAGCTGAGTCTATATTCCCGTATTGGATGGGTATATTAAAAACATTGGTCATGATGACAGGTGACGAAGACGTATTGATGACCACCTCAGAGATGAATGAATTTATGATGTCATTGAGTGTCTTTTTTAACTCTGTAAAGAGGTTAGAGTCCTTATAGTAAATGAAGTTCCGCTTACGGCTGAATGTGACGATGATAGGAGGATAGGTATGAAAGTCAACAAACTGGCTGTCGGATACATTGTATTGGTTCTTGTCGCCTTTCAGCTCAAAGTTCTTGAACTCAATGAATTTGCCATTGTCATCTGCCAGTATCACCGGGATGTCGTTATTGCCCGTGATGATCTGGCTGAGAAAGTTTAGGAGCTCTCCATCCTCGAGATCGGGCCTGGCGAGGAGGGTGGTAGACTTTGACCAGATATCCATTTTCTTGCGCTCGTCGAGCGCAAGTCTCTCAAAGAGATCATTGGTATAGCGCACGAGGTGGGCCTTACTCGTGATGGCCTCAGCCCATAGCTTTGCCTTGCGCTTCTCTTCATTAGCTATCTTATTGGTCAGATAGTTGGTGTAGACCGTGGTGAGCAGGCCGATAGATACCGCCAGGGCGATGAGTGCGAGCTTTAAGTTTGATCTCCGTTTGTAAATATCCATAAAGTGCTAAAACGCCAACAGCTGTTTAGTATTGCTTAAAGATAGAAATGGGATTTAAAGATTTAAAATAATTGTGAATTGGGGGGCAAGTGACCAATAAAGCCAAGGCTGATTCAAAACAACACTACTACGTATATCACCAGTAGAAGGAATATGATGATATCGGTGATGAGCGCAAACTGCTCATTAATGCCTGCAGGTTTTTTGATAAAGTGATAAAGCCCGGCAATGCCATAATACAAGCCACTGCTGAAGGCGCTCACTATACGCCATTGAGGTACGAACAGTGCAATGATTCCGACTAAACCCGCACAGAGATTTGCGAAGCCTAGCTCGCGGACTATCGGCAGTACTGCGTCACTCTCTATATGAAATATTTCCTTTGCGGTGAAGCCGGGATTTTTGATCTGCCTGATACCAGCCAGCAGAAGCCTGACACCTACTGCATAAAAAATAAACCATTTGCCCAACAGGGCTGTAAGAAATGTGCCACCATGAAGTAAACTAAATGATCCCGGGTCGGTGTAATATTCTATGGCAGCTGAAATGGCCGGCAATAAAAAAGTAAGCGCCGACACGCCGATGATGTATCCTTTATTGACTGATGGTTTACTATCTGTCATAGTAGTTTATTTTTGTCTATGATTTTTTATCTAATAGACTTTTCTCCAGGTCCTCGATGCGCTTCAGGAGGTCGGGTATGCGTTTGACATATGCGAGGCCCTTGTAGTGCTCCCGGAAATCTCCTGCGGGTGATCCTGTCACGCCTTTGTTCTTTTCCTCTATGGATTTTGATACACCGCTTTGTGCATTGATCTTGACCCCGTCTGCTATTTTGATATGGCCTACTATGCCTACCTGTCCGCCTATCATCACGCCGCGGCCAACTCTCGTGCTGCCTGATATGCCTGTCTGCGCTGCCATGACGGTGTTTTCACCTATCTCGACATTGTGCGCTATGTGAATGAGATTGTCAAGTTTCACGCCGTCACGGATCACTGTGGCGCCGAGAGTGGCGCGGTCTATCACAGTGTTGGCACCGATCTCGACATTATTGCCGATCTCGACTATGCCGAGCTGTGGTATCTTTTTAAAACTACCATCAGGCAGGGGCGCGAATCCAAATCCATCACCACCGATCACCACACCTGCATGTATCACACAGTCCCGGCCTATCGTACAGCCTTCGTATACTTTAGCACCTGCGTGTATCACTGTGCCATCGCCTATCCTGACACCATCTCCGATGAATGTACCAGGGTATATCTTTACATTCTTGCCGATGGTCACTTTATCACCCACATATGCGAATGCCCCAAGAAAGATATCGGAACCATAAGTAGTATCAGTACCAATATATGAGGGCTGCTGTATGCCTTTGTGAGCTGATTGTGTCATCATCTGCTGGTAGAGTTCGAGCAGTTTCGTAAATGAGGCATAAGGGTCTGCTACGCGAATAATGGCACCTATATTATCATTTTTTACGACCAGTGTTTCATTGATGAGCAGGATACCTGCATGGGCTGTCTGAGCGAATTGCTCATACTTGGGATTGCCGATAAAAGATAATGATGAAGGACTTGCCTCTTCGATCTTTGCAATGCCGGTCACGGCCTGTGATGGGTTTCCTTCGAGCTTGCCACCCAGCAGTGCGGCTATATCTTTTGCGGTGAATTGCATTTGAAATTATTGACCGGGCTAATATAACAATTACAGGATTATCATACGTTCATAGCATGTTTATATTGTACCGTAGTGAAAATATATTGCTGCACATGACGTTGACAAAGTGTTTGCGGCAAAGACTATATTGAGCTTTTATAAAACAGATACATGTATACACACATCCATCACATACGGGTTCGATACGCTGACACTGACCAGATGGGCTATGTGTACTATGGCTGCTATGCTAACTACTACGAGGAGGCCCGCTCTGAGGCCATACGTGCGCTAGGTTTCCCCTATAAGCAGATGGAGCTCGACGGGATCATGCTGCCAGTCACCCGCATGAACGTGAAATATATCGCGCCTGCGCTTTATGATGAGATGATCACTATACGGACTGTCATCGACCAGTTACCGGACAGGTTCATAAACTTCCGATATGAGATATATAATGAAGATGCCAAACTGATCAATGAAGGCGAGACACAGCTGATATTCGTGGATGCTGAGACTCGCAAGATGTCTCGTGCTCCAAAAGAAATAGTAGAGAAGCTAAAAGCCTATTTTTGAAATAGAACATTATTTGAATGCCTTGTCCACGTGTATGCCGCGGTAAAATATTTGAGGCTGCAAAATTATGTTGCGCTCAGATTCTTCTTTATCTCTTTCATTGCGTATGATCACAAAGGCCAGTATGACAAACATTGCTGTGACGAATACCAGAATAATAAGCAGTAGATTTTCCATGATGATTGATTTTAGATTTTAAAATTTCACATCACAAAGTTCTGCTATTAACACTCAAATAAGTTACACAATTATCTTAAAGAGTTATATCATTCACTGCCGTTGTGACAATAAACCTGATCAGGCACTATGTCCATGTGTGTGCCTGTAGTGCATTTCCGGATGATCGTTCATGTAGTGCTTGAATTCTTCTTTATCTCTTTCGTTGCGAACAATGACATATGCCAATATTGCAAACATGGCAGCAACAAATACTATAGTGATAAGCAGTAGATTTTCCATGAGGAGTGATTTTATATTTCAAAGATCGTATGATAGAAAAGCAAAACAAATGAGCCCGGTCAGGCCAAAGTATGATATCGGTCAGATAAGGTACTAAGCGGGCTGATAAGAGAGTAGAAGTGTGCCGCTGCGGAATGTTTTTATTTTTTTTAGTTTCAGGTTGAGATGATGGCTGCTGCCCCGGAATATACACATTCTCAAAATTCACTTATACATAGAAATAATCCATATTTCCGCATATTGAGTAGATTTTTTGGGTTTTCTTAGTAGTTAGAAAATCAGCTTTTTGTACATTGGTAAAATTATTATTAGTATTTAAAATATGCATAATTGAAATTTGTTTTGCTTTAATAGTTTATAGTAATCAAATATAGTGTATTTTTATTTCTACAGCAAGCCTCAGTTTATTTTATGATATCATAAAGTATGACAGCCATGCATTGATGCATATTCACGTAACTATGTTCTATACTAGTAGTGATTATTAATAGACTTTAAAACCTCTTCACCAGACGAATGCAGGTGCTGCCATTTATCCTCAGTACATATGAGCCCACGGATAGTGATGGGGGCGGAGTGATGGACAGCAGGTTATTGGCATAGGTGCCGGCAGCAAATGAGCCGCTGCATACCCTTTGTCCCAGAAGGTCGTAGATGTCGTAGTTCATCGGACTAGTGAGCAGGCCGGGAATGACGATATTAAGTGAAGTGGTGAAAGGGTTTGGGTATACGAGTGCAGTGGGACTGGCAGTAGTATCAGTCGGATAGAGTGCTGCGAGATATTCATATGCCATGCCGAAATCAGGTATGCCATAGCCATAGTCATCATTGGGATTGCTGTGCAGCGTACCACTCTGCCGCACTGCATTGATGATGGCAGTGTTTGCCACATTAGGGAAGGCCTCTCGCAGACAGGCGAATGCACCAGCTGTAATGGGACAAGCGAAGGATGTGCCGCTATTGGTGCTGAGTATGCCCGTCGGAAGCACTACCGATGATGAGACGCCCTGTGCGCATACATCCGGCTTGAGCACTCCGGCGGAGTTTGGCCCCCAGCTGCTGAAGTAGCCTATTGCCCCCTGAGCATTGACCGCGCCTACTGCTACACCACTATCGGCGTCTGCAGGAGTAGCGATATAATGCCAGGCGTCATCGCCATCATTGCCGGCACTGGTGATCACGAGGATGCCTTTGGAGGCTGCCAGGTTTGCGGCTTTGGCTATAGGCGTGCTGTCGCCGTTGAGCGATGCATAGGTGGTATTATACATAGAGTCAATGGGGTCAAAGGTCGTATAGCCGAGTGAAGTAGAGAATACATCAGCACCGATACTGTCTGCTACCTCGGCGGCATTGACCCAGTTGTACTCTTCGATGATCTTCTCTGATCTCACATCTTCCGTGATGAAAAGCAGGAACTGTGCATTGGGTGCCGTGCCGACCATGACGCCGGGTCTGTATGCAGCGATGTCTGAGAAGGTCTGGGCGCCGTGTTCGTCGTATGCATAGACATAGCTGGTGTCATAGACATAGTTCCATGTATGGAGCACTCGGTTTTGAGAAAAGACCTGCGTAAAAAAAGAATCTGCAGGCAGATCGGGGAAACCCGCATCCATGACTGAGATCAGCATACCATCGCCCCAGAGGCCCATCTGGTGAAGGGCATTGACATCGATCATGACGTTCTGGTTTTGCGCAGCGCCATAAAAGCCCGTGTCTAATGCCGTGGACTGAAGACTTTTTGGTGTGCTGACCGATAGTTTTTTCTGAACGGTAGATGGTCCCTGTCCGCTGATCATCGTAACGCTTTTGACAAAAGGGAACTGAGATACCTTGGCCGCAAACGAAGGGTCACTGCTTCTCACCAGCATGGCGTTGTCCCATTTGAGTTTGTATACCAGTCGGCCAGCGAACGGGAGTATGGCATTGACATAGCTATCAGTGAGTGGAAGGTCGCTGGTGCTGATAGAGATATGCTGCGCCTTGCGCCGTGCTATAGAGCGAGCTGCGAGATATGCCTCAGGATGATCGGTGGAGTAGCGGTTGTTGTTTTTGTCAGTGAAACGGATGTAGTAGTTATCCTGTGCAAAGGCAGAAGATGCCGAAAGTATAATAAGTAAAATGGGTGATAGGAATTTCATCCGGTAGTGAATATAAAGTATCAATTACCTATCACGGTGTATAAGTATGATACCACATGAAGATACGGAAACCCACAGCCTGATTAGGATAGGCCCAGCTCGAGGTGGGGTCCTGCTTGTTTATCACCTCCCACTGTCGGTACACGAGGCCTACATGGCGGGCATAGGTCTCCAGGCATACGACACTGTTGATGGCGTTTTGATTGTTGACATCGGTCACGACTGAGGTGGAGTCAAAATAGTGGCCGTTGATAGTATTAGGCACATTGACCGATGTGTATGTATACACCCAGCCGCCATATACCTGATAGGTATCTGATATGGTATCATTCGAAGGGAGCATATTATTGCCGAGCCAGGTATTGCCATTGATAGGAGGGAAGGTAAATTTCTCGATCGGCAGGTCATTCTGGTCAGAGACATATACACTCTTATTGGTGTAGAAATACCATGCCTGATAGGTCAGCGGGAAAGGCTGTGTAGTGTCATAGCGCTTGTACTCGGCCATGCCATAGCAGATATTGCCGGTGATGCCGTAGAAAGTGTCCAGGATAAGCTCTTTGAGCTGAAAACGGGTGGTGTCTATGATCTGAGAGTCCCCTGCGAGGTAGTTGTAGCTGATAGAGTCCACATCATAGGTCACGCTATGGCCCACATCTTCAGGGATATAATCATACAGGTATGGCGCGAGCGTGGTATGGTCTGTATCCTGTTTGCAGCCTGCCAGTAGGAGCAGTGCTGCCAGGAAAATTATACCGGCTATCTTTCTTGTCATCTCTTGATCAGATTTCTATGAGAATAAATATACAAATTAATATCACATAGGTATACGATAATCGACAGAGATGTGTTTACAAGGACCAGCTTGTTATTTGGTTTCGATGACCAGTTCTTTGCCATCAGACTCGAAGCTGATCTGACTCCGGTACGACTGTGCCTCTGTATGGGTGGGATGCCAGGGCCTTGCTGTTTTAGACAGGATAAAGAGGCCGTGATCGTCGCCCATGGCAGTGAAGTTATCAGCCAAAGGTGGTTTGGAGAAAATAGGGATATTGTATTTGTGAGAGATTTTTTGTCTTTCAGCTACTACATCATCTGTCACGATCCCGATCTCGCTGACGGAGAGTATGCAGCTGCTATCAAAATGACCATCGATGATAATATTCAGATTGTACCGCGCGATGAACTCCAGTATATTGCCATTATTGTCTATGAAATAAAACGCCTTTGCATTCCAGCTCACAAAGTCTGCTATCTCCTCACCATTAGACACCGGAAGGATTGGGCAGCGCAGCCTAACCCAGTGAAGCGCCTCATCCAATAGGTGTGGTGGAATATTAAAGGCAAAATGGTAAACAGCTGATGTCTTTTCTGATCTGATAAAAGTCAGTGTGGACGTGCCGGCGATGAAGGAAATTTTCTCTTTGTCCTGAAATGATACTTTCAAACCCAAAATATGACTATAGAAATGATGTGTGGCATCAAGATCATCAGACAGTAGTTGGATCTCAGATATTCTCATGAGGATGAGTTTTGAGTTCAGATTTGACAACTTTTAAAAAGTTGTCAAATCTCGAAAGCCAATAGTGCGATCGATGTTTATTTATTACAATATTAGAGAGTTTTTAAATAGCTATCAATCTTTTTAAGCTTATCTGAAGAATATTTTATCTGGTTTTTAATGTCTTCGTGATATGGATTTGATAGCCATTTTCTGACATTGTGTTCTTCTTTTTCCTTCATTGATAAAAGCATATCTTTTAACCCTTTTGATGATTCGGGAATCACTACCGGAACACCGGCCCAGCCTATAAAATCAAGGACTCCTATATCATTCAGGATCTCAATAGACCTCCAGGCGTTTATGTTTTCAGTTTTAGGTGACCGAAACTTTGGACCTATCCAGGTAGATTCCCTGCTGCATATGGGACAAACAGGTTTTATCTCCTCCTTATCATCACCCGCTATATCTGAGAGTAGTTTTCGTTTAAAAGATTTGCGGCAATGAACGCAGATATACTTCGATTTATATGCTACTTCATTGAAATAGTAATTTGGATTTTCCCGCATGTCCATGATCTTACTTCTCTATCATAAAATTAGAAAAGATGTTGCCGCCGCCGATCACATCGTTGCCCTCATAGAAGACAGCGCTCTGTCCCGGTGCTATGGCAGACACCTCATGCATGAACTCGACCTTGATGCGGTCGTCTTTTTGATATAGAATGCTTGACTCACCGTCGTGCTTGTAGCGAACCTTAGTGATAGCAGGAGTGCGGTCGGTGATGGTGGCATATTTCTGCATATTGAGTTTACCTACCCACATGCCATTGCGCTCCAGGTCTTTTTCTTCGCCCAGCACTACCGTATTGGTCTCAGGAAATATCTCTGTGACGAACATCGGCTTACCGAAAGCCAGCCCCAGGCCTTTACGCTGGCCTATGGTGTAGAATGGGTATCCTTTGTGTGTGCCGAGCTTACGTCCTTCTGTATCTACGAATAGCCCGCCATCCACACGCGCCTCCAGATCGGGCATACGCCTTTTGAGAAAGCCACGGTAGTCATTGTCCGGCACGAAGCATATCTCGTAGCTCTCGCTCTTATTGGCTATATCGACGTAGCCCATATCACGCGCCATCTGTTTGATCACAGGTTTGTTGTATTTCCCCATCGGGAACATGGTCCTGCTCAGGCAGTCCTGAGAGATGCCCCAGAGCACATATGACTGGTCTTTGTTTTCGTCGAGGCCTTTAGAGACATAGTGACGGCCATTGAGTTCATTGAGTTGCGCGTAGTGGCCTGTGGCAATAAACTCACAGTCCATCGCATCGGCGCGCTTTAGCAGGGCTTCCCATTTGATATGGGTATTGCAGAGCACACAGGGATTTGGCGTGCGACCTGCGAGGTACTCATCTACGAAATTGTCTATGACATAGTCGCCGAACTCATCGCGTATATCTACAATGAAGTGGCTGAAACCGAGGTCCACGGCTATTGCGCGCGCATCGTTGATGGAGTCGAGCGAGCAGCAGCCGGTCTCTTTTTTAGAGCCGCCTACAGTGGCATAGTCCCATGTCTTCATGGTGATTCCCACGACCTCATAGCCCTGCTCATGCAGCATCACAGCGGTCACGGTACTATCTATACCTCCGCTCATCGCTACCAATACTTTTCCTTTTTTACTCATTTGGGGCTGCAAAGATAAGGTGTAAATTCGAATATTTTCAGATTGTATTTTTTCTGATAAAGGACTTACATTTGTATTATGAAACAGATAGTAATAGAGGTACCTGAGGGTAAATATGAATTTTTCGATAAATTAATGTCTGAGCTTGGATTTGCCCAAAAGAACCAGGATAGTAAGAGCATGATATATGCCAGTGTCAAAAAAGGACTTAAAGAGGTAAACCTTATCAGAAATGGCAAACTACCTAAGAAGCCTATCCAAAAGTTACTTCGTGAAATTTAGCATTTACTATACCCCTGAGTTTGAAAAACAGCTGAAGCGGCTATCAAAGAAATACAAGTCACTTGCTGATGACTTGGCTGTATTAATTAAGCAACTCGAAGGAAACCCGACCAGCGGCACTCCACTCGGCAATAATTGCTATAAGGTTCGATTGGCTATTTCTTCCAAAGGCAAAGGAAAGTCAGGGGCGCACGTGTGATCACTTGTGTAATAGTCGCCGATCAGGAGGTATATCTTGCGGACATTTATGACAAGTCAGAGCAGGAGAATATCTCCGATAAACGATTAAAAGAATTGGCAAAGCAAATTCAAGGATAATTTATCGGAAAAGCTTATTTTCAGACCATGACAAAGGGGTACTTTGCCTTCATTATCTTACTTTTAACCACATCAGGTATCTACTTTATGTCTGGTTGTCAGGGTAATGCAACCAAGGCTCCTGTGGCGCCGTTTGGGTTCAAAGATGAGCAGTCCATGCGTGAGGCGCTAAAAGGCACATGGATACTACAGGAGTATATGGATTCAGTAGATGCCGGATTGACCCCAAAATTGCTGGAATATATGCTGGGGGCCAGGAGCTGTTTGAATTATGATCTGAAGCAGTTGACCACGTCTGGATTTCAAACCACACTCAATAAGAATCTATATTTTGATAATAATACAGCTGAAAATTATCAGCTTAGTTTTGATGTAGCACACAATAAATTGATCATCAAGGTCACCATTGATACTACGATCTCAGACATTGATGCCGACGGTAAACTTTCTCTAAAGACCGTTTCTTTGAACAAAAGCACAGAAACAGATACTGCTGAATTCATAATAGAGTATGGTGATACCGTCCTGAGACTCGACAGAGACTCAACTTACACAGATTATGTAAAATATGATAATAGCAGATGTGAGCATATAGAAGCATACAGCCATTTGATAAACAGCAAATTCATTGCGGGGAAATATTTCCGGGCAGATGATCAGGCCAGGTCACGCCATATCATTTTTACAAAGTGTGGCAATATAGAAGGCCCGGAGAATATAGACCCTGCACTGAGTGAAAACACAGAATATGGTGTGAGCCTTACTAATTTTTCGACCACACCGGATGCAATCGAGTTTTACAATCCCAAATACAAGATGGGCAGGACATATTACTGGGAAGTAAATGAAGACTCATTGATACTGAGCCATGACCCTGATGGCAAAGGCAGCCCCATAGTCCTCGTCAAGGTACAATAAGAGGGGTTAAACATTTTTGGCAATAGGTGTTTCAACATATATACATACATTTGCCGGAAATTTAAAATATAATATCATGATAGCTACTAAAGCATTTGCAGCATTCAATGCCACCGAACCACTCGGCCCGTTTACACTGGACAGGCGTGATCCTACAGCACACGATGTGCATATAGAGATACTCTACTGTGGTGTATGCCACTCAGACATCCATCAGGTCCGCAACGAGTGGGGCGGCTCGAAATATCCAATGGTGCCCGGCCATGAGATCGTAGGCCGTGTGGTAAAGGTCGGCGACCATGTGAAGAAGTTCAAAGTGGGTGATCTCGCCGGTGTCGGTTGCTTCGTTGACTCCTGCCGCACATGCCCTAACTGCCTCGAAGGCATAGAGCAATACTGTGACAACGGCATGACAGGTACATATAACAGTGTAGAGCGCGGTACCAATATACCGACCTATGGCGGCTACTCTACTCAGATAGTGGTCGATGAAAATTACACACTGAAGGTATCGCCATCACTGCCACTGGAGCGTGTGGCGCCGCTGCTATGTGCAGGAATCACTACCTACTCGCCGCTTCGCCATGTAGGTGTCGGCAAAGGCCATAAAGTAGGAGTGCTCGGTCTCGGAGGCCTTGGTCACATGGCAGTGAAATTTGCTGTGGCATTTGGTGCGGAGGTCACCATGCTGAGTTCATCTGCGTCTAAAGAGAAAGATGCCAAATCACTCGGGGCGCATCACTTCGCACTGACATCCGATGCCGCTAAGATGAAAAGCCTCGCCAATCATTTTGACTTTATACTCAATACCGTCTCTGCTCAGCATGAGTACGGCACCTATCTCAACCTGCTTCGCACCAATGGTACGATGATCGTGGTGGGAGTGCCACCTACACCATCGGCTGTGCCTGCCTTTCAGCTCATCGCCAAGAGGCGTAGTATCATTGGTTCACTGATCGGTGGCATCAAAGAGACTCAGGAGATGCTGGACTTCTGTGCAGAGCACAATATCGCTTCCGATGTGGAGGTGATAAAGATACAGGACGTCAATCAGGCGTATGAGCGCATGCTCAAAGGTGATGTACGCTATCGTTTTGTGATTGATACTGCTTCGTTGAAATAGGATGTTTGGTCAGCGGCCAACAACGGCAAGTGGACAGGTCGCGACCTGTCCACTTGCAATTACCCTTTGATCTTTTCCAGCACACTATCCCAGAGATGCAGACGAGCAGTGAGAGACCTTTTCACAGCTGCTGTAGCTTCTTGCCATTTGCGGCTGTCATTACCACATAGCTCGGAGGTCATCTGATAGGCGAGGTGAGAGTGATGTCCGCCATCTACTTCTATATGTCGCTCTATATAGTATTCGAGTATACCGAGTTTACCTGATAAAGTTTTATTGAGTTCTTTGATGAGGCCGAGAAACATATCAGGTATGAGGTCCTCGCGCCCGAAGGTAAACACCGCAGCCTGTACATAGGTTGGTTTTGATTCGATCACTTCAAAGGTATTATTCATGAAGTTCACCGCTGCTTCATTTAGTCCGGACTCAATGGCAGATTGAATAATGCTTTTCTTCTCCACGATATGGCGGATGAATTCTTTCACTACGGCGGTGTCTGCACCTGACTGCTCCATGGCTGAGAGATATAGCTCAAAATGGCTCATGCGGACTCCGTTTTGGTCGACATCGCTTTCTTCGCCCACTACTATTTCATTGATGAGGTAGCGGGTAGAGGCAGTACCCACCGGTACCCAGGGCAGGTCCACACATGTCAGTGAGCGTTGAAGCGATTTGAGCAGGCTCATAAAGTCCCATACCGCATAGACATGATGCTGCATAAAAGTATGCAGATGTTCTACAGTAGTGATGTGATGATAAAGCGGGTGCTGAATGATCTGCTGTCTGATAGGTTCGATCTCTGCTTTGAGACGGTCGATATGATTATTGCTCATGAAGGATACTTACTGGAAAATATAAAGACTGGATAAATAAGGTGGCAAAAATAATCGTAAAAACCAATTCAGCCGGATCAACTTTTTCCTTCCCATTCATTATAGAATTGCTCCAGATAGTCCTGCATGAAGTCATGCCTTTTTTGTGCCAATGCCCTGCCAGTCTCTGTGTTCATCTTGTCTTTGAGCAGCAGGAGTTTTTCGTAGAAGTGATTGATAGTAGGGGCGGTAGAGTTCTTGTATTCCTCTTTGGTCATGTTGGTGTTTGGCAGGATGTCAGGGTCAAAGAGCGGGCGGTTTTTAAATCCGCCATAGTTGAATGCCCGGGCTATGCCTATTGCGCCAATGGCATCAAGCCTGTCAGCGTCCTGCACGACCATTAGTTCTTTGGACGTAAAGCCCTGCTCAAAATGGCTGCTCTTGAATGACATATGTCTGATGATATTCACTACATGGGCTGTAGTATCGTTGTCTACATTTATTGACTGAAGAAATTTCTCAGCCTTCATCGGGCCGATCGATTCGTCACCCCCATTGAATTTTGAATCCGCGATATCATGCAGCAGTGCCGCGAGCTCCACAGTCAGTGCATCACACTCTTCTTTTGATAAAATTTCTTTGGCGGTATTCCATACCCTGTTGATATGCCACCAGTCATGCCCGCCCTCGGCATTTGCGAGCTCAGCCTTGACGAAGGCTATCGTCTTTTGTATGGTTTCTTCTTTATTCATTGTGGGGCTAGTTCTTTTAAGGCAGTATCATATTGTGACTTGCCAAGGTCGATCAGCTCAGCAGCCCTGTAGAACTCAAAAACTGCGGCAGCGCTGCGTGGTATCTTCACTACTATATCAGCAGGGTAGAACTGCAGCATGACCTCTACCAGTCTGTCGAGTGTGGCATCGTATGAGGCATCGAGTATCTCAAACATAGTGAAACTGGGCGGCAATGGCTCTTTATCTACTTTAGCCTGTTCTTTGGGTGTCATAGAGAGATAGCGGCGGAGTTTTGAGACGATCTCCCATGACTCTTTTTCTATTTCTGCGGGGACATTTGTTTCAGGTACTATTGCAGCCGGTGCTTTGGTCAGCGGCGGGCCATTGAGATCGACCGCCACTATGATCGCGTCATCCCTTCGCTTTACGAGGTTGACCGGCAGGGGATTTAGCACGCCACCATCTACGAAGAGATTATTATTTTCTGCAACGGGCCTGAATACACCGGGTATGCCGGTAGATGCACGTAGTGCTTTGTATAGATCGCCGGAGCTGAAGTGAACTTCCTTGCGGCTCAGCATATCGGTAGCTACAGCCATGAACGGTATCGGAAGTGTTTCGATCTGCTGCTTACCTGTGATCTGTTCCAGCACGCTGAATATCCTTTCGCCTTTGACCAGGCCCTGCATCGAGAGTGTGATATCAAAGAGCCTATAGATGTCTGATTTAGTTTGCTTCACGAGCCAATCGCGGTACTGCGGCAGGAACCCCGCACAGTACATGCCTCCGATCACTGAGCCCATGGAGCAGCCGTATACTTCTACGATCTCGTATCCGTCCTCGATGAGACGGTCGATCACACCGATGTGTGCTATGCCTCTCGCACCGCCGCTGCCCAGTACCAGTTGAACTTTCTTTTTCATGTTTGGCTAAGATAGAGAATAAATGTAATCTAAAAGGGACGAAGGACGGGGGACGAGGTACAAGATAATTTGTATTAGTCTAATGTCTATCGTCTCATGTCTTTCACATGCTACTTCCCGTATGGCTGATCAGCAGGTTGAGGCACTTGCGGAGTATCTGGCCCATGCTGTGACAGTCACTGAAGTCTATCTCATAGTGCTTTGATAGTTCCGCTATGAGCTGGTCTGTTTTCTCCGGTGGTGATATCTGGTCCTGCTCCATTACGTCGAGGAGTGCCTTGAGCTGCTGACGGGATGAAAGGATTCGGCGAGCTATGAGTGTACGTTCTTCGCTTTGATATTGCTTGATGACTTCCTGATTGATGTGTAGCTTGACGAGGTCGACGAGTTCTTTATTTTCTTTAAAAAACTGCGGCAGGTAGAGGTTCTTTCTGCCTTCATAACTCTGCTGGTCAAAGTCTATAGCGCGTATCCTGAACTGTACGTCCTCGAAGTCCGGCGTGATGTCAAAGACGTAATTATATGCACGCATATCACCGAGCAGGCGTATGAATGAGCGCTCATTGAACTTCACGAACTCTTTGGCAATACGCTTCTGATTGAATTCAGGATTATTGAGGTGCAGCTTGATAAAGACATCTCCGGGTATGCCCGCTATGTGTTCCTCTATCAGCGTGAGTGTATCGACGAAGTAGTTGATACGGCTGGGCGAGAGGATATGCTCCAGCTCGAGGCCATATATACGCGATGCATCAGCCTGCTTGATGTAGAAGTAGTCATAGACATCGTTGTAGTTGTTGACGATCTTGATGCGGAAAGGGTTTGAATTGCCGAAGGTGCAGAAGTCTACCCGCTCGATATGCAGGTGCTCGTGTACGCTGCGGTCGCCGCCGGTCTTGAGGATGGAGTATATCTCCTTCAGGCCCTGATGCAGCTCTGCGGTGTCGCTCTGCGAGTACATGGTAGATACCCAGAGCGAGTCTTTGCCATACTTATCATACACTACCATCGTATTGTCAAATCGTTTCAGATCGGCATAACCTACCGGCAGTGGCCGCTCACGGTCATATGCCCGCAGGTATGCCCGCAGCGGTGCTGAGATGGGATAGATGATCTTCTTCTTTGAGATGTTTGCGGTAGGGGCTTTTTCGGTCATAAATGGAAGATAGGAAATCTTATACAGAAGAAATTTACTTGATATAGTTCTTCATCAGTTCTTCAAATTTTTTTAATACTGCTTTCTGCTCACTGCGGCAGTCTTTGCATTTTGCATCATATATTTTTGAGATCTTGGTTTGTATCTTGGGGTCCTGATCTACTTTTACCTTCTCCATTTCATTAGAGACTATACCTGCCCATTTCTGAAGGTATACTTCAGGTAGTTTCCCCTCACCGCAAAAGTAAGTCAGAAACTCCGCTATGTTATTATCGACATATGCCTTGCCGCTATACCCCAGGCTTTCGGCATAGGCACCTTCGGCCCGGTCAAAACTTTTGGCGATCACGATAAAGTAAAATCCTTTCTCCATCGGGTCCATATCGGGCAGGCGCTCCACCATGCTCAGCAGTTTAGCGCTGTTGTTCTCTGACAGTTCCCAGTCTTTATTCAGGTAGATATCTTTAGCCAGTCTGGGTGTTTTGCTGTCATCGGCTACATCTCTGATATGCCATCTTTTCTCGGCGGCATGGTCCATGTCGAATGACTGCGAGAACAATGCAAGGGGTGATAGCAGTGATATCAGTAAAAGATATTTCAGCATAGATATGTTTTTGCAAAGGTGCAGATAATTGTTCTTTAAGCTATGGTTTTTCATCTCAGTCCATTATGTGATTTTTGTCAGTTATACATATGAATAATCCATTTTTGAAACTATTTGGCTAATTTTTATCCTAAAATTAGAATAAAGAAAATCAGTAAATTAGGTATTTTAAAAGTTGGCATTTGAAATAATAATATGCATAATGAATCTTTATTTTGCTTTAATTATTTACTAGATGTAAATATAGCTAAATTTGGTCAGATCACAAAAGTGATCATCCCATTTCTTCCAGTTTCTCCACTACCCAACCTTTGTCTGCCATCTGTTTTATGCTTTCTATTTCTTTGCGCAGGGTGTCCATCTTTTTTTTGTCTTTTACATCAGCGCGAAAGAGTTTCAGCGTATAGCGTACGAAATTGCCATAGACGGTGCGCTGGGTGTCAGAGATGAGTTTTTTACGGCTCAGCAGTATGCGGAAACTCTCCTTGAGCGACTGCAGCGGCTGGTATTCGCCGAGCTCATAGTAGGTTTTCATCAGGGTAGTTTTGGCATCGAGCTGGTAGAACACATCATCGTAGTCCACGGTGCCGAGCAGCTCGAGTACCTGATCGTATTTTCTCGCAGCAAAAGCATACCTCGCCATATTAAAGGTATAAGCATTCTCCCGGTCGCGCTCGGGTATGAAGGGCGACTGCTGCTCGATGAAAGCCGCCGCCCACTTGAGTTCTTTGGCGCGCAGGGCCACGGTCACGATGTTTTTAAACTCCCATGGCGATATACTGCCACGGTATGTCAGCAGGCCGTCCTGCAGCATCTGTTTGTAGAGGGTAAATATCTTTTGCAGGTACTCCGGTTCACCTTTGTTGATCTGGCGGATACAGTAGTTGACCGCGAAGGCGTATAGCTGCTCAGCTTCCTGTTTGGGAAATAGCCCGATATGTTTCGAGAGCAGGCTTCTGAGCAGGTCAAATGCCTTATCCCCATCTTTCTCCTGAAGGGTATGTATGATACAAATGTATATCCTGACGATCGGCACTGCATCAAACAGCGGCGATGATGCGAATGCCATGACCTCATCAGCGAAGAATATCTCTGATGGGATATTGAGGAACTTCTGATAGTGAAGGGCGGTGGCATAGTATTTCAGCTTCTGGATCACGTAGTAGGTGTCGAGGCTTCGGATGGCCTGCGAGAGATGTTTCTCACTGTCCCGTCGGTCGAGGTTCTCGATGTAAGTATGCTGCTGCTCATCTATCAGAAATCGCGATAGATAGAAGTCACCATCGCGGTATATGTTTTTGGAGAGGCTGTCGTCTGCACTTTTCAAAACGGGCGTGATACATGATGTGAGGTCGCGTGAATTGTATATATCCAGAAGGGCTATACTCCGGTCAGTCTCATGAGCTGATATATGCTCCAGGAGAAGAAACCGCTCCAGAACTTTAGTGAAGTCCGAGAGCAGACGGGCATATTTGAGCGGTACGAATTTTATTTTGCCGTAGGCAATGCGCCAGATATTATCTTTATCGAGGGCCTCGGGGATACGTTCTTTGTAGAATGGCCGGATATAGGCCCACATGTCGGTGATGCGCCTGTCGCTCTCGATCCCGGCGATGAACCGGTCAAAGCGATTGAGCTCATGCTGGGACATGGAGCGCAGTATGTGGTCGGGCTTGGTTTGGAGCATATTTGGTTGTTATTTTGATCTACCACCCCTAGCCCCTCCTATGATAGGAGGGGGAACAATACAACCCGGATGACTGTAGCTCCCTTCCTTGGATAAGGAGGGGTCGGGGATGGTTGGAAATAAAAATAATCTATCATAAGTATTATTAAATATAGCTTTTAAAATAAAGATAGGTATATAAACTCAATAATTATTACCTATTAACTATTAATTTTTAATTATAAAGGGGTATATAGGTCAAATAATGTACTTTTTTTCATGCATTAGTATGTATTCTTTTGTATCGTCAAAAGGAATATCAATATGCAAACAAATACTTTTATAAAAACAGGAAATATGAAAACAATAATGCAACAACTACTGATAGCCGCGATGCTGCTGATCAGCATGGAGGGATTCGGGCAGTCAGCCGGCCCCGATCAGAATATCTGTATAAACAATGTAACTATCATGGCTGCTACAGGTACGGGTACCTGGGCGGCACTCGGGACCAATCCCGCGCCTACCACTATTACCAATCCCACATCGCCTACTACAACTATATCGGGATTTAGTTCAGTGGGTGTTTATGGCTTCACATGGGCGGGCAACACAGTGACAGTGACCGTGCATGCCAATACACTGGTCGTCACTGACTCAACTCATGTAAATGTCTCCTGCCAGGGCGGAGCTAATGGCAGCCTCTGTATCAGCGTGACAGGAGGTACACCTAATTATACGTATTTGTGGAGTCCTGGTCAAACAAGCCAATGCATAACCAATCTCCTTGCCGCTGGTTATACTATGACTGTAACGGATGCGAATCTTTGCACCGCTACTCTAAGCTTCACCATCACCCAGCCCGCATCAGCACTTACTGTGGCGACGTCGCAGGTCAATGTAGCTTGTTTCGGAAGTGCTACTGGTTCTATTGACCTCACACCATCAGGTGGTACGGCACCATATACAGTGGCATGGTCAGGTGGTTTGATAGGATTCAACCCGACCAATGTGGCAGTGGGCTCTTATTCTTATACCGTCACAGATGGCAACGGATGTACAGCCATAGGTACAGTGACCATTACCCAGCCTGCATCGGCATTCACCGTATCAGTAGCACAGACCAATGTAAGATGTTTCGGCAGCTTGACAGGCTCTATCACCCTGACATTATCTGGCGGTACGACACCATACGGAGCTGTGAGCTGGACAGGTGGTTTGACAGGGCTCAATCCGACTAACTTAGCGGCAGGCAGCTATATATATACAATAGCAGATGCGAATGGCTGCACCAAGACAGGCACAGTGACCATTACCCAGCCTGCATCGGCATTCACTGTGACAAACTCGCAGACTGATGTATTGTGTTTCGGCGCAACGAATGGCACGATCACCCTTACAGCATCAGGTGGCACCACCCCATATGGGGCAGTGACGTGGACTGGAGGATTGACAGGACTTACATCGACCAATGTGGCTGCAGGCAGCTATACATACAATATACTAGATGCGAACAGTTGCCCTGCCTCAGGTACGGTGACCATCACCCAGCCCACAGCGATCGCTGTATCGTCATCACATACCAATAGTAATTGTGGCGTTAGTAACGGTACTATCACACTGTCGGTATCCGGAGGTACTCCTCCATATCAGGCGGTGATAGGTGGCATTCCCGCTACCAACCTGACAGTTGCTGCCCTGGCAGCCGGCATCTATAGCTATACTGTAACAGATGCAAATAACTGCACAGCCACTGGTTCGGCCACGGTCGGTCAGAACGGTACAACTCCTACCCCAACCGTGAATAATGCAACTGTCTGTGCGGGCAATAATGCTACCCTCACAGCTACCGGAGGTGTGAGCTATCAGTGGAGCACAGGTGCTCTTACGCCGAGTATCACGACTGGCATAGCTGGTATCTATACCGTCACAGCGACTAATGCAAGCGGATGTACAGCTAGTGCCAGCGGCACGGTGACGGTCAATAACTGCAACGACAGTGCTGGAGTCAACCAGACTATCTGTCTCGATTCTATCGCTACGATGGCGGCCATAGGCACAGGTACATGGACTGCATTGGCATCAAACCCTGATCCTACTACTATCACTACACCATCATCACCTACGACCACCGTATCCGGCTTTGATCAACCCGGTATTTATTCACTGGTGTGGACCACCGGTAGTAGTATAGATACCATGACTGTGACCGTACATACCTGCTCGCCTGACAGTGTTTGGCCCGGAGATGCCGATGCCAATCACATAGTAGACAATAATGACCTGCTCACCCTCGGCCTCGGCTATGACAGCAGCGGACCGGCGAGGATCAATGCCACGATCGTATGGCAGGGACAGCAGGTAGGAGCCTGGGATCAGTACTTTACTAACTATACCAATGACCCGAATTATAACAATGCAGATTGCAATGGGGATGGAATTATCAACGCAGATGATACAGTAGCTATCGTCACAAATTTCGGACTCACGCATGCCAAGTCAGGTGGCACCGGTGGCCCATGGAGAAGTGGCATACCTGCGCTCAAGGCGGTGCTCTCTGCTGATACGCTCTATGCCGGTGATACGCTCACTGTCACTTTCGTACTGGGCGATTCGGCTAATACTGTCGCAGACTTTTATGGCATAGCTTTCACTTATAATTTTGACCCGCTGGTCGTGGATTCAAATTTCACCACGATGTCTTTCAACGACTCATGGGTAGGCACAAGCTCAAACAAAATTTCTATCAGCAAAGTATTTAATGATGGTGAGATCGATGCCGCTGTGACCCGTATAGACCATGTCGCTGTGAGCGGATACGGGCCGATAGCCATGGCTTCATTCAAGATCACGACTGACAATATCAGCGGCAAGACATTCTCCTACTATCCTAACTTTGGTTCTATCTCTGCTATCACCGCCATAGATCAGCATGGCAATAAGTTTCCGCTCAATGCAGGATCTGATTCCAGTCTGGTAGCCTTCACTCCAAACGGTATTCCTGTGGTACAAACCGAAACACTGCATATGCAGCCGAATCCTGCGCATGACAGAGTGACCATCTCTGCAGGAAATGTGATACAGGAGATCCGGATCATCGACATTGTAGGAAATGAGGTGATAAATAATACAGCTATCAACAGCAAAGCAACCAGTCTAAATGTATCTATACTCAGCAGCGGAGTATACTTCGTCCAGGTCAGGACAGACAAAGGTGCAGGAACTGTAAAATTGGTAGTGGAGAGATAAAGGGTAAGTATGGAAGCAATTAGTTAATAAAAATAAATAACATGAAAACAATGATCAAAAGACTGATGATAGCCGCCCTGCTGCTGGTCAGTATGGAGGGGTTTGGACAGTATGTGCAGGTCAGGGACTCACTTTTCGGACAATGGCTGAGCATACACTACTCTAGCTGCGTCACAGGCACATATCCCGGCCCTTATCAGCTCGATACTACCTGCCCTGCGATTCTGGCTACCACATCGATCAATTCCTCCGATTCAACTATCGGAGGCGTACCCTACGAGCTGATATATTTTAAAAATCTGGATAGCCTTGACATCAGTAATATAGTAGCTGCGGTAATGCCACCGCTGCCGTCGTCAATCAAATACCTCGGAGGGGGTGTTTCTCAGATAGACTCATTTGCTTCATTCCCTGCTTCGCTTAGATGGATTTATTTTAATGGGTCGGGTACATCTAATTTACGTTTTCCGGCTTTCCCGGATTCTCTTGTTGGCATGTACCTATTGAGTACAAGCATGGCAAGTACCCTTCCTGTACCCCCGCATTCACTCAAGTACATGAAGCTGCAATCGTATAATTATGGTGGCACTACAGCTGCATTTCCTTCACTGGCAGGTACTTCTCTCGATACGCTGATTATGGACGGATGCCTTCTTCAGCCGTATAGTATAAGCACCATATTCCCGGCCCTGCCACCTACGATTAAGTATTTCAGCCATACGAATGAACTGGGGGAGATATTATACTATCCAGCTTTTCCAGATTCAGTAACTTATATGGTAGTAGTAAATGGCATGGCAATAAGCATACCGAATATTCCCGCATCGTTGCAGTACTTTGACTGTAGCAGTACTCTGGGAGCCAGTGGCCTGCAATGTATAGGCCATATATATAGCAACCAGTTACAAACTTTTAAGATCAACGGGAGTCACCTGAGCTGTATGCCCAATAGGTTTACCCTCCCTTTGAATTATGACCTCAACCCTGACTCATTGCCGATATGCAGCAGTCCGTGTGCCGGCGCGGCCGGCCCCGACCAGAATATCTGCCAGAATAATACAGCCATAATGGCTGCTACTGGTATAGGTACGTGGACTGCCCTCGCATCAAATCCCGCCACGACCATTTTTACCAATCAAAACATTCCTACTTCAATTGTTTCGGGATTCACTGTGCCTGGTACATATGGTTTCATATGGGCGGGAGATACGATGACGGTGACCGTCAATGCCAATACGCTGGTGGTCACTGACTCAGCTCATATCAACGCGCCCTGCTATGGCATGAATGGTAGCATCTGCCTTAGTGTGTCGGGCGGTACCCCAAACTACTCTTATCAATGGAATTCCGGGCAAACTACACCTTGTATAACCGGTGTGGCTCACTTCTCCTACATAGTCACAGTGACCGATCAGAATGGATGCAGCGCTACTTTGTCTGATAGCATCACTCAGCCCGACTCTCTGCATATCAGTTTCACGACGCAGAATACAAGTTGCGCCGGAGGAAGTGATGGCAGTATTATTGCTATCGTGACTGGTGGTACACCTGCCTATACCTATGTATGGGCTGGGGGAGCATTCTCCAATCCCCTCACAGGACTCACTGCCGGAAATTACTGTTTGACTGTCAGTGATAACAATGCCTGCACAGCCTCCGGATGTGACTCCGTGAGATCAGGATCAGGTAGCTGCCCGTCAGTCACTCCACCGGTACAGAGCTGCTACAGCGGACTACCTGATCCTTTGACACAGCCGACTTTTACTAGTCCGGGGTTCAATACCTCTGATAGTATATTCCCTTGTATCTCGCAGGGAGTAGGAGTAGCTGATACTATCTTTTTTACCAATTTCACGACATTCCCTTCAGGTATCATTATGGACTCACTTGTTATAGATTCCATTTTTTTACCCACGGGGCTGTGCTGGTCTACCCATGAGTCTAACAATACTTTCCCCGCAGGGGGTAGCGAATCGATCCTGATAAGCGGCAGCACCTTTGATTCTGTAGGGCAATACAAACTACGTATGGTCGTGACAGCATATACTAATGTCGGGACATTTACAGATATTGATGCCGAGCAATTTTTAGGGTTGATATACAGGATACGAGTCATATGCTATGGCAGCAGTTGCCCAGCCATTGATAACTCGAGTGCAGATTCAGCTTTGATGTACATCCCTTATCCTTCATGCCCACCATTGAGCACTGACACCGTCTGGCCGGGTGACGCCGATGCAAATCATCTCGTAGACAATAATGACCTGCTCCCTATCGGCCTGGGCTATGACAGCACAGGGCCCCTCAGAACTGTGGCGCAGCAAAGTATATTATGGCAGGCTGATTCAGCTACCCTCTGGTCAAACTATTTTACGACTTATTCTCCTTTGGTCAACTTCAACAACGCCGATTGCAACGGCGATGGTGTGATCAATTCAGATGATACGCTGGCCATCGTCACAAATTTCGGACTCACACATGCCAAGTCGGGCGGCACAGGCGGTCCATGGAGAAGTGGCATACCTGCCCTCAAGGCTGTACTATCCGCTGATACGCTTTACGCCGGTGATACGCTGACTGTCACTTTCGTACTCGGAGATTCGGCTAATACGGTCGCAGACTTTTACGGCATAGCTTTCACTTATAATTTTGACCCGCTGGTCGTAGATTCCACTTTCACCACTATGTCTTTCAACGACTCATGGGTAGGTACCAGTTCGAATAAGATCTCTATCAGCAAGACATTTACTGATGGAGAGATCTATGCAGCTGTGACCCGTATAGACCATGTCGCTGTGAGCGGATACGGACCGATAGCCATGGCTTCATTCAAGATCACGACTGACAATATCAGCGGCAAGACATTCTCCTACTATCCTAACTTTGGTTCTATCTCTGCTATCACCGCCATAGATCAGCATGGCAATAAGTTTCCGCTCAATGCCGGTGCTGATACCAGCAGCATAGCCTTCACTCCAAATGGAATACCTGTGGTACAAACCGAAACACTGCATATGCAGCCGAATCC